>JAEEGL017465392.1_pt1 | contig 28748 bp, 19 predicted proteins | sample 9134231 | NCBI WGS metagenome assembly JAEEGL01 (sample SAMN16246548, study PRJNA631951) | gut metagenome | biome: gut microbiome; feature: rumen; material: fiber-attached | host: Bos | place: Iran: Karaj | collected 2018-10 | reverse complement strand
GCGCCTGCCGACAGTTCCGGTGCCTGGTCTGTTTTGCCCATCCTTACAGAGGGAAAGTTTACTGCAAGCGGTTTGAATGCCAATACAAGCTATAAGATCTGGCTGCGCAGAAAGGCGGATGCAAATCATGAAGCTTCCGCAGCGATCTACAAGCTGTTTTCTACCCCGGCAACGGTGATGCTGTCTTATGATCTGAATGGCGGTTCCGGGACGGTGCCTGAAGCGAAGAGCTATGCTTCCGGTACTTTCGTTGCGATCGACAATGGCGCGAAAGTGTCCAGGTATGGATACAGCTTTGCCGGGTGGTGGGATGCGAAAGAAGACGGAACAAAGATAGAAGGAAAGCTTCAGATCACGGAATCCCGGGTTCTCTATGCACACTGGTCGGCAAATCAATATTTTGTCTCCTATGATGCCAACGGAGGCCGTGGGACGATGGCTGATCAGCGCTTCCTTTACGGAACTGCCCAGGATCTGAGACGGAATGCTTTCTCACGGGACGGATATATCTTTGCCGGATGGGCGATGAGTACGAATGGCCAGGTGGTATATACGGATCGGCAAAATGTGAAGAATCTTTTATCAAAGGGAACGATCACGCTTTTTGCGGTATGGGTGGATGCGTCCTGGTCTGTATCCGGAGAAATAAAGGAAGGTGAGAACGAAGAGAATGCTACTCCTGTTCAAGGGATCACTGTGACCTTAATGCGCGGAGATTCAGTGTTTGGCAGCGCGCAGGACACCGGCGCTGACGGCCGTTATTCATTCAGCGGAGTTCCGGCGGGGCTTTATAATCTGGTCGCAGAAAGAACATTGAATGGTAAGCCGCAGAAAGTCACCGCTCTGGTTGAGGTGACGTCCGGAAGCGTGGATGTGAGCGCTATCGTGATGCCGGATAAGAATATCAGCTCGGAAATTGAGGTGAAGAAAGATGTTACCCATTATACCCCTGCTGTAATGGTTGGCGGGCTCGATGCCGTAGCCGCGGAAAACGCGGAAGAAGGCAAGGAAGTGACCGTAACGATGACGGTGGAAACCAAGTCAGAGGAAGATGCCGAAGGGGCAGAGGAGATCCGGCAGCTGGCTGAGTCCGTTCAGTCAGACAATAAGGAAGTTGAAGTTGATTATCTGGATGTGTCGATCCTGAAGAAAACTGAGGGTGTCAGCGATGAGGAAGATATTACGGAAGCTATTACGAAGACCGCTAAGGTGATTGAGCTGATCATACCTTTCAACTTTGCGGGAAAGAAGGACTTACAGATGCTCCGTTTCCACGAAGGAGAAGCGAAAGCATTCACAAAGCTCGCTTCCAGACCGGCTGTCCCGAAAGACGGAACCTGGTTTGAAGATTTTGAGAATTCCAGGATCTTCGTGTATTCCAGCCTCTTCTCGACTTTTGCCCTAAGCTATGAGAGCAGTTCGGGATATATGATCACCTACCGGAAGAATGACGGAACGGGTGATCAGTATATACAGGACATCGCAGCGGATACAGCGGTAGCTCTTACTCCGAATACGTTCAGCCGCAACGGTTACAGCTTCACCGGCTGGAATACGGAGGCAAACGGAGGCGGCAAATCCTACACCAATGGTCAGAACGTGACCCTTAATTCTGATCTGGTGCTCTATGCGCAGTGGAAAAAGAACGGTGGCGGCGGCGGTGGCGGCGGAACGCCGGACAAGACCCGCTTTACGGTAAGCTTCGAGCTTAACGGACACGGAACAGCCATCGATCCGCAGACGGTAGAGAAAGATAAGACGGCAACGAAACCCGAAGACCCGCAAGCGGAGGGCTTTGTTTTCGGCGGCTGGTATACTTCTGAAGAGTGTCCGGAGAACGAGCTTTTCGATTTTGCCACTCCAATCACAAAGGACATTATCCTTTACGCCAAATGGACGGAGGAGACGGCGGACAGCTTTACCGTAAGTTTTGACATGCAGAATCACGGGGAGCAGGTTCCGCCCCAGACGATACCTGTAGGCACTGCAGCGGAGAAACCCCAGCCGGATCCCGTTGCAGAGGGCTACACCTTCGGCGGCTGGTATACTTCGCCGGAATGCAGGGCAGAGGAGCTTTACGACTTTGATACGCCGGTGAACGCTGATCTCATCCTCTATGCGAAGTGGATGGAGAAGGTGGTGCCCATTATTCATTCCGCCCTGGATCCCGTGCCGGAGATCGAAGCCGATACCACGGAACTGTATCTGGTAAAAGGCCAGAAGTTCATCATCGGCAAGGGCTGGAGCGTAAAGAAGGGGGATAAAGAAAGCAAGGCCCTGGTGAGCATCAGTAAGAAGGGACAGCTCAAGGCAAAGAAAGCCGGAAAGGCAACGATCTGGAACGGCGACCGGAGCCTCGTCCTGAACATCAGCGCGCCTTCCGTTGAGAAGAAGTTCACCCTGACCATTGATAAGGCGGAAGAAAGCGTAAGCAAGGCAGTGGAACTGAAAAACCCGGATGGGCTGCCGGTATACTGGTACAGCGCTTCTCCGGATGTGGCAGTCGTGGATCAGGAAGGCGTGGTCACTGCGGTCAGCGCCGGCAAGGCAAAGATCACGGCCTATATCAACGGCATGGCCTATAAGTGCACGGTCACCGTCAAGGAAAGCGTACCCGCGAAGGAGCGCACCCTCCACATGCTTGCAGGAAGTAAGAAGAAGCTGAGCATCAAGGGCTTGAAGAAACTGACCTGGAGCAGTGCGGATGAAGAGACCGCAAGCTTCGATAAGAACAAAGTGACGGCGAAGAAAGCCGGAGAAACGGTCCTTACCGCAACGACAGCTGATGGTACGGAATACACAGTCCATCTGTTTGCGGAAGACATCACCATGAGCGGGGAAGGTCTTGCACCGGCAAAGGGCAAGAATAAGTATACCCTGAAGCTGAAGGCCGGCGAAAGCACGGAGCTTGCATTTGCTTCTGTTGACCAGGCGGTAGTCTTCAAGAGCAGCAAACCGGACAGCGCCTTCATCGACGAAAACGGGAAGCTAACTGCCCGCATTGCAGGAAAGAGTAAATTTGTCGCAAAGCTGAACGGCAAGACCATCACCATCAGTGTGGTGGTGGAATAAAGTATCTGTTGATACGGCAGACTCAAAAAATACTGGAAATCGTCAGAACAGCTGTGTTATAATACGGAAAAGGCAAAGGCGCCGTTATCGCGTCTTTGTCTTTTTTTGTATCGGTAAAAAGATCAGGGGAAAGAGATGCCGGCAGACGATATTAAGGCGATCGCGATCATCACTGCGAGAGGCGGTTCAAAAAGGATACCGAGGAAAAATATCCGGGATTTCTGCGGAAAGCCGATCCTGGCTTATTCCATCCGTGCTGCCATAGAAAGCGGACTGTTTCATACGGTCATGGTGTCCACGGATGACGAAGAGATCGCCGGGATCGCACAGGAATACGGTGCGGATGTTCCCTTCATGCGAAGCAGCGAAAATTCCGGTGATCTGGCCACCACGGAAGATGTCCTGCTGGAAGTACTGGACCGGTATGAAGCGCTGGGACAGGCTTTTGATATTGTCTGCAATCTCTATCCGACCGCACCCTTTATCACCGTTCGGAGATTGAAGGAAGCCTATGATCTGTTGCTTTCTGAAGCGTGTAATGCTGTCTTTCCGGTCGTTCAGTTTTCTTTTCCGCCGCAGCGCGGACTGTTCCTGGAGAACGGATATACCGTTCCGATGGATCCCGGGGATTATATGAAACGTTCCCAGGATCTGAAACCCGTTTACCACGACAGTGGTCAGTTTTATTTTTTCAAAGCGGAAAACTTCCGGAAGACCGGTTCTACCGTGGACGGTGCAAAACCGCTTGTGATCGATGAGATGGAGGTACAGGATATCGATACGCTGACAGACTGGAAACTCGCCGAGATGAAATACCGGATGATGGGTTAGCGGTCTTCCGGACAGGGAAAACAATTTGACCGACCTGCGCTTTTTGTGCTATATTCACAGGGTACGGAGAGGAGAAAGCGCATGGGAAACTGGGAAAAAATGACGGATTATGAGGCGGAGAAGCTTACGGATTATAAAGGCCGCTTCACGATCAATTTCAAGAAGATCTATCTGGATGTGGACGAGATCTCGGAACGCACCATGGAGGTGAACGAAAAGCACCCGAAGGATTCGCTCATGAAGCTCTGGGCGGGGACCATGGTCGGTATGTTCCTCTTTTTTCTGGCCGGTTATCATCTGGTGATCCTCTGCGCCCTTCCGTTTCTGTTTTTTTATCTGCTGGCGCTGTTCCGCATCGGTAAATGCTGGAAGAGCTTCGGCTACAGCGCCGGAAAATTCTGGCTCATGAGTATTCCGCTGATCCTGGTCATGTTTGTGGCTGCACAGATGCTGCATATGCTCATAGGAAAGGTGCTCTAGGATGATACGTGACAGGATCTTTTCCCTGCGCTGGCTGATCGGCGCCGTACTGCTGATCATCCTTACAGCGGGTGCCTTTCACGGCGACTCCATGGCCTGTTACGACCGCTATATCGAAAGCGGGGAAGGCGGGCCGGGGCTTTATCCGGTCCTCGGAACGGAGCGCATGGTGCGTGTCGATGAATGGGCGATCAACAATCCCGCCCGGATCTCCGCCATATACGGGGAGCATCCCTTCGGCAGCTACAATGAACTGGAGCGCGGCGGTCATACGCTGAACGATGTGGCCGGGATCCATATCGGTCCCTTTACAGCAGGTTACAATATCTTTCAATATGTTTATCTCGTTCTGGATCCGGAACGGGCTTTTTCCTTTTGCTGGTATGCGCCGCTGATCCTTGCTTTTCTGCTTGCGGTCGAGCTGTGCCTGATCCTGACGGAGGGGAAGCGTTTCTATTCGCTCTGCGGAGCCTGTCTGATCGTGTTTTCGCCCTTCTGGCAATGGTGGGAGGTGAGCGGAAAGATCCTGCTGCCCATGATCGCCTGCCTGGTCTGTTTTTATCATCTGCTGCGAAAAGAAAAGCTCTGGCAGAAGCTCTTGCTTGCCCTGGGACTGGGACTTGCTTTCGCGCATTTTGTCACGGCGCTTTATCCTGCCTGGCAGGTGCCTTTCGGTTATATCGCCCTGGGCATCGCGCTCTGGATGATCCTGGAAAACCGCAGGCGTATGCTTGTGCAGGACAAAAAAAGACTTTATCTGGTCGGAGATAAAGTGAGTCTGTTTCTCCTGCTGGGCGCCATGCTGCTGGCGGGACTGCTGATCGCCGGCCACCTCTGGGGTATACGGGATTATATCAAAGCGGTGTCGGAGACCATCTATCCCGGGAAACGGCGTGAATACGGCGGCGAAGGCCTGGGCAAGATCCTGTACTATTTTGTATCCCCGCTCCTTCCTTATTACGATTATTCCCAGAATGTGGCGCTCAGCAATGAGTCCGAGATCGCGGGTTTCTTTTCTTTTTTCCCCATCCCCCTCATCGCAGCCCTGATCTGTCTGCTCCGGAGCCGGAAGAAGAAAGAAAAATGGGATTTCTTTCTTTTACCGCAGCTTTTGTTTTCCGTGCTGTTCCTCTTTTATCTCACAACGGGACTGCCCGCTTTTCTGGCCGACCTGACCATGCTCTCCAACTCCATCAGCTACCGCGTGGTGGATGCGCTGGGCTTTATACAGATCCTCATGATCATCCGTCTGCTGGGATACCGCAGGGAAGCGGAAAGGGAAAACGCCGGAAAAGAAGACGGTGAAAAGGCGCGGGCCGCGATCCCGCCGCTGAAGGAATACGCGGGCTGTGCGGCAGCGTTTCTTGCGGCGCTCGTCTCGGCAGCAGCGGCATGGCTGTACTGCAGGCAGGATATGGCGGATTATATCGGAACAAAGAAGGGGATCCTGCTGGTGCTGGTCTATGCACTGACGGCGGCAGCGGTCCTCCTTTATGCAAAAAAGCCGGCGAGGATCTTCTGCGGCGTATCGCTTATGATCCTCTCCCTTATAAGCGGCTTTACGGTACGCCCTCTGGTGCAGGGCTTTGACGCCCTCTGGTCGAAGCCTTCGGCGCAGAGGATCCGTGAGATCGTTAAAAGCGAGCCGCAGTCTCTCTGGCTCTGTACCAACGACATACATTGCGGCTATGTCCTGGCCAACGGTGCCCGGGTGAAAAACAGCAACAATTTTTATCCGGATATGGAATGGTTTAAACAGCTGGATGAAAACGGGACGTATGAAGAAGTCTATAACCGCTACTGCCATATCTCCGTGGAGCTTACGGAGGAGGAGAGCTCCTTTGTGCTCTGCAGTGCGGACACCATACTGCTGCGTCTGAATTACGGGGATCTTTTACAAAGCGGTATCGATTATATCTTTACGGAAGATGCTTGTGAAGATACGGGAGAAGTCTCTTTTGACTGTGTCTACCAAAACGGGGAGCTGAAGATCTATCATGTCACTGCGGCAGCACAGGGTTGAGATCAGAGTTCAAAACACATCCTGTGCCATAAGTTTTGGGCTGTAATCGCACAGCTAGTGCGCGATCCGGCTGTGAACAGAAGCCAAAAAAGAGATCCGTGATCCGGATCTCTTTTCATATCTGATATCCTATCTTATGTTTTACTGATCAGCGGGCTCTCCAGGAGCTCCTCCGGCGGGATGGGTCTGGAATAATAATAGCCCTGGAAGCTGTTGACGTGGTATTGCTGCAGGATATCCCGCATGCCGGTAGTCTCGATGCCCTCCACGCACACCTTGGCTCCGAAAGTGGAAGCAATGGCCGTGAAATGGGAGAGCATTTCCTGTTCTTTTGTGTCTTCCTCGATATCGATGACAAAGCTGCGGTCGATCTTGATCGTATCAAAGGAAAGGGAGCGTACGATATCCAGGGAGGAAAAGCCCGTTCCGAAATCGTCCAGAGCAAAGCGGACGCCGATATCCTTCAGATTGAGCATCACAGCCTTTAAAAGAGAGAGATCCAGAAGACGGCAGCGTTCCGTGATCTCGAGACAGAGATTCTGTGGAGGCAGGCCGGTGATCTCCAGAAGCTCCCGGATCATATTCACAAAATCCTGATTCTCCAGCTGCGTATAGGACAGATTTACATTGATCGTAAAATCCGGTATCAGGGAAAGAAACTTTTTTGCCTCCTCCATGGCGGTTTTCAGGATCCAGCGGCCGAGGCCGATAAATACGGGATCCTGTTCCAGCACCGGGATGAAAAAGTCGGGAGGGACGGTACCGAAATGCCCGTCTTTCCAGCGCAGCAGTGCTTCGGCGCCGAGCAGCCTTTCACTGTGAGCATCCACTACCGGCTGGTAGAGCAGATAAAAGCCGTTATAATTCTTCGCAACGGAATTCCGGATCGCATGCATCTTTTCCAGGCGGTTCGTACCTTCCGCGGTAAGCTCGCTGTAAAACTGCACCATGTCGCCCTGTTTATGCAGTTTTGATTCGCTGTGTGCAAAATTCAGACAGGCGTAGACGGTCCTGTCGTTTACGTCAAAATTATCCAGATGCAGAAAACCGCAGTTCAGCTGCGGAGTGAGAAAATGACCGTCCACTTCCACACCGGCGCGCAGCTTATCCCGCACCCGGTTATATCTTTTACGGATTTCCTCATCATCGATCGTCGTGGATATCACGGCAAATTTTGTCCCGTCCAGGCGGTATACATGGCCGTTGCCCTGTACGGAATCCAGAAGAAAGCGGGCAAATTTCTGCAGGACCAGATTACCGAAATGATAGCCGTAGATCTCGTTGATCTCGGTAAAACGGCTGGTACTCATCATGGAGATGCTGATCTCGCGCCGGACGGCCAGATGGCCCTTCAGATCCTCAAAGAAAGCATACTGGTTCCGGAGACCGGTCAGGGCATCGATATGTCCGTACAGTCCGTGGTTGCGGATCACGCCGCCGAAATAGCGGGGCCTGCCGTCTTCATAACGCATTATGGTTCCCCGGCAGGTACATACAACGTAATTGCCCTCACGGTTTTTCACGCGGTATTGCAGGTCGTGTGTATGGATCTCCCCACGGAAGAGGGCATCGATGTTTTCCCGGTAGGCTTTCCGGTCGTCGGGATGGATCAGCCGCTCCCAGAGCGCACCGGCGCCGACCATATATTCGCCGGGCAGATCAAAAGCGTCCACGGCACGGGCGGACCAGCGCGAAAAATCCGCGGTTACATTACAAAGGAAAACATAGGATCCTTCGGAAACGATAGAAAAAGCCTCGAACAGGGAGTCGAGACGGAATTTGTCTGCATTGCTGATCTCAGTCGCCATAGGCTTTTTCCTCTTGATGTCTGATATACCGTCATTATAGCATACTTTGCAAAGAAATAAACAACAAATGCACTAGCATATCCCTGTTTTCTGACTAAAATAGTGGTAGTTAAATGAAGAGACACAGCATATTGATATCTATACTTTATGTGTCCAAAAAGTCAGCTCACAACTGACGTTCAGAAGGGAGAATAGCCGATGGCTGAACAGAAAAAACCGCTTGTTACCAACATCTTCACCGCGGATCCTTCCGCACATGTGTTCAATGACAGGATCTATGTCTATCCTTCCCACGACCTTCCCCATGACGGAGAAGACAATGATGAGGGCGATGAGTACCGGATGGAGGATTATCACATCCTTTCCATGGAAAATCTTGATGCGGAATGCGTGGATAACGGGGAAGCGCTTCACATGCGGGACGTGCCCTGGGTGAGCAAGCAGATGTGGGCGCCGGATGTGGCATATAAAGATGGAAAGTATTATCTCTATTTCCCCGCAAGGGATAAGGACGGGATCTTCCGTATCGGTGTGGCGGAAAGCGAAAGCCCTGTCGGCCCGTTTAAGGCGGAGTCCGATTACATGAAGGGCAGCTACAGCATCGATCCTGCGGTGTTTGTCGATGACGACGGACGCGTATATATGTACAACGGCGGTCTCTGGGGCGGCCAGCTGGAGAAATGGAAGACCGGCAGCTTCGATCCCGAAGGCGGCGAGAATGCCAAGGACGAGCCCGAGGTGGGTCCTCTGGTTGTTGAACTGGCAGACAATATGAAGGAAATGAAGGGGAGTTATGAACATATAAAGATCCTGGACGAGAACGGCGAAGAGCTGCGCGCCGGCGATGAAGACCGCAGATATTTCGAAGGACCCTGGATGCATAAGTACAACGGGAAGTATTATTTCTCCTATTCCACGGGCACCACGCACTATCTGGTATACGCTACCGGCGACAGCCCCATGGGGCCTTTCACCTATCAGGGCCGTATCATGGAGCCGGTGATCGGCTGGACCACCCATCATTCGATCATTGAATATCACGGAAAGTGGTATCTGTTCTATCACGACTGCGAGCTGTCCGGCGGCATCAATCACCGCAGGACCGTAAAATACAGAGAGCTGAAGTACCGCGAGGACGGAAGCATCATCACGATCGATCCGTATAAGGATTAAAACGGAAACAAAAGAAAGCTGAGGGGGAAAATCGGGGGGACGGACCTGGTGGTACTTAAGTACCATCCGATCCGTCCCCCCGGTTCTTTGAGCGCATCCTTTCAGGAAGCGCATCGGGTAATATTTTCGTGTTCCTGTTTATGAGTTTCGTTTGATATAATCCAGCAGGAGTTTAAGCTTGTCTCCGTTATTCCCGGGCAGTTTTTCCCATGCGTCGTCGTCCAGCATGCTTTTGAAGAATTCTTCGTCCGCGTCGTCAAGTTTATCCGAAGCGCGGAGCTTTTCACCGATACAGTAGAGCAGTCTTGCCAGGCGGGTGTTGTCGCCGCCGTTCTTTTCCTGCGTCACCGCATGGGAAAGCTCGGTGCTTTCATCGGAGAGCGGCTCTTTATAGCGGAGCTTCACGGTACAGAGCTCCTCCGAGTCGCTGAGCACCGCGGTCTGATACTTCAGGGGAGCTTCCTCTTCTGCACTGTTGCCGCGTATCAGCTCGTAGAGTGCCACGCCGTAACCACCGCTGCCGTAAGGCTCCGAGATCACGGTATCGTCCTTGAAATCGGCGTGGGACAGGGCGCGGTTTTCATAACCCAGCAGGCGGTACTCTTTTACAAAACGGGGATTGAATTCCACCTGGGCCTTTACGTCCTTGGCCACGATGGAAGTGAGGCTCACATAGCGGCGCACAACGGATTCTTTCACATCCTCCAGCTTATTTACTACGCAGTAAGTGCCGTTGCCGTGCTTGGAAAGCACCTCCAGCTTGTCGTCTTTGTAATTGTAAAGTCCGGTCCCGATGACGGAAAGGAAGAGTCCGCTCTTTTTCTTTTCTTCGATCAGCTTCTTCAGACCGTCTTTTGCCGTGACGCCGAAATTCAGGTCGCCGTCGGTGATGAGGATCACCTGATTGTTGCCTTCTTTATCATAGTATTTCGCGCCGCAGGTATAGGCGGTCTCAATGCCGGCGGAGCCGTTGGTGCAGCCGCTGATCACAATGCCCAGAATGCGTCCCATCACATCTTCACGGTCGCCTTCGCCGTTGATCACAAAGCCGTCATAGACGGTTTCGTCGCTGCTGCTGTAGGTTATGAGACTCAGACGGTTGCCGGGTTTCAGTCTGCTGACGATGGCTGCCAGCGTTTCCTGCGTCACCTCTTTTTGGGAACTCATACTCCCGGATACATCCAGAAGGATCACGATATTCTGTTTTTCCTTTTCTTCCCCGCGCGCACCTGCATAGATGTAGAGCAGGTCCCGTTCATCATTCTTGGTACAGAGCTCTGTATGGATGCGGAATTTATCTTCTTTTGCAGCTTCCTCGTCGTAAGCAAAATAGTTCAGGATCTCCTCGATCCGTACCTGGGACAGATCCACATGGCGTCCCTCCCGGATCTGGTTCAATACGATACCCATGGAGGAGGTATTTGTGGTCATGCGGAAAGTGGAAGTCGGTTCCGTAAGAACGGCGCGGAAGCCTTTTTCTTCGATCTGTTCGTAGCTGTCCGTGGAAGTGAGTTCCGAAAGCTCTTTCAGCGAAGCGGCTTCGGGTGCCTTCATACTCATGGCGGCGCCAAAAGCCGGGCCGGATGGCGCTACGGTTGCTCCGATAAACATGTCCATGGGAGCGCAAGCCGCATCCATCATCATGGGTTCAGGAGGTGCGGCGGCGTAGGTGGTTTCCACCGGTTCATCACAGAGCATTTCCACTCCATTGTCTTCCATACCGCGCGCAAGTCCTCTGCCGGCAGAAGCGCCTTCGAGAGTGCGTGAGCGGCCCTTGCCTCTGGGTGCGAAGAGTTTATTCAAAAATCCGCCCCCGCTGCCTCCAGGCGCGGCTCCGGATATCTGAGGCTCAGGCATATTCTCTCTATGGAAAGCAGAAACGGCATTTTCCGGAGCTGTTTCCGGCCGTTCCAGAAACCAGGCGTAGAGCGCGTCCATGATATGTTCTTTGGGAAGGCTTTTGATCAGCTCCTGAAGAGGAAGGTTTCCGTAGGTCAGTAAGCTTAAAAGCTCCGAAGCCTTTTCTCCGTACCCCAGAGAACGGTAGAATTCATACTTCTTCATCGTATGTTTGTTTTCTTTTACCAGCTTTGTGAGATCCATATCTTTTCCTCCCTGATCCTGTTTTTGCTAAGCTGCTTTCCACAGTCGATACGCTTTCGGAACAGCGTATTTATGGGAAATCCCACTGTTTTGATATTGCTCATGTTCGTGCGGGTCCCAACTCATGGGCCGGATCATGCAGGCATGTTCGACTCATGAGCTTTTGACCCTGGCACCATATTATCATAGCATGATAATTTTATTAAATAAAGGGAAGAGGAATTATTATTCACAGCCGAATCGCGCACTCGCTGCGTGATTACGGCCCAAGACTTACAGCATGAGATGGATTTTGCCAAAAACCACCGGGTCCGTCTCCATGGATCCCTTGATTTTTCGATAAAAATCCATATACTGTGAATTAAGTAACAACACAGGCTCACAGGAGGTGCGGAATGAGGAAAAAAGCTTATAAATGGCTGTCTGTCCTGCTTACGGCGTCGATGCTGGCATCGGGTGTACCCGCATATGCGGCAGGGGCTGGAGATGTGACAGCAGCGGAAGCCGCAGCAGAAGATGCTGTTTTTGAGGAGGAAGCGGATGAAGAGCTTCCGGCTGACAGAGTTAAAACGGAGCAGGCGGAAGCGGAAGAAGATGAATCCGTAGTGACGGGGGAGGCGGACGGCGATCCGGTCACCGTGGACGGTTTTGAGCTGACTGTTATTGACGAAGGCGCGAAGACGGCCGCGATCACCGGGTATACAGCATCCGATGCAGATCTGTACATACCGGACGAACTGGGGGGTTACAAGATCACGGAGATCGGAACCGGAGCATTTGCTGCCAAGCAGTTTACAGGGGTGAGGAGCTTCGCTCCGCTCACGAAGATCGGGGATAACGCGTTCAGGAACTGTGATCAGCTGAAGACGGTTCTTATAAGTGGGAGCAAAACAGATATTTCGATGGGCACGTATGCCTTTGCCGAATGCGCTGTTCTGAAAGAGATCAGCCTTCCGGATGAGATCACGGAACTGCCCGCATTTTTTGCTTACAGATGCAATGAACTGGAAACGATAAACTGGCCGAAAAAGCTGAAAAAGATCGGAAGCAATGCATTTCAGTATGACGCGAAGCTGAAAAGTCCGGATCTGTCCCATACGGAGCTGACGGAGATCGGAGACAGCGCGTTCAAAGCCTGCAGCGCCTTGCCGGTGGTGATACTCCCGAGATTGACAGATCTGAATATCGGCGCAAGCGCATTTTTCGGCTGTGGTATGTATAACGGTACATCCGCCGGAGAACTTTACATTCCTCCCGTTGTAAAGAGTATAGGTGAAGGAGCGTTTCAGAACTGCAGCGGGCTGGGCAGCGTGGTCCTCGCCAGCGGAGACAGCGGTACCGTAATACAGAAAAATGCGTTCAGTGGCTGCAGCAGCCTGACAGACATCACTCTGGAAGGGGGCTTAAAGGCACTTCCGGAAGGCTTTGCCCAGAACTGCAGCAGTCTGCAAAATGTAAGCTTTCCGGCCGGGCTTTCCTCGATCGGAGCATCTGCATTTTACCAGGACAGCAAACTGAAGAACGCCGATCTTTCCGGGACATCCCTGACAGAGATCGGAGATAATGCATTTCGTGAATGTACGGCACTGTCGGCGGTAAAGCTTCCGTCAGTTACTTCATTGAAGATCGGAAGTTTTGCGTTTGCCGACTGTTCCATGGCCGGAACGCTTACCGTAAGTAAAAGCGTAACAGAGCTGGGAGCCTGTGCATTTATCAGAAGCCGCGATCTTGCGGAAGTGGTCTTTGAGGCAGGCAGCGGAAGCATAACGATGGGGAATTCGATATTCAGTGAATGCTCTTCATTGAAGAAGATCACTCTTTCCTCACGTACCGCGACGCTGCCGGCCAATTTTGCATATAAGTGTAAGGCTCTGGAGAGCGTTATCTGGGCGCCGGGGCTTGCTTCGATCGGAAATGCGGCCTTTAAGGAAGACGAAAAGCTGAAAAGCTCGGATCTGTCGGAAGTGACAGCGCTCCTTTCGATCGGGACAGAAGCATTTTCTCTCTGCACGGATCTGCCGGTGCCGGTATTTCCTGCGGAAAATGAGCTGAAGATCGGAAAATATGCATTTCGCAGCAGCAATCTGTATGATGGCACGGATGCCGGAGCCATAGTCATTCCTGCGAACGTCACGGAGCTGGGAGAAGGAGCATTTCAGGGCTGTAACGGCCTGGGAAGCGTGCGCATGGAGGATGGCGAGAGCAGCCTTAAGCTTGGAGCCGGCGTATTCCGTGAAAGCGAACGGCTTACAAGTCTCTTCCTGTCCGCCCGTGTGACCGATCTGCCGGATTACTTTGTTTATGGCTGTAACCGGCTGGTATGGATTGACGGCGGGATGGCGGTGGAATCGGTCGGAAATTCAGCCTTCCTGTGCACTGGTCCGGACTGTGAGACCGTTCTGACAAACTGCAATATGGTTTTAATGGGTTACAGCTGGTATGAGACCCATCGCATACTGGTAGATGCAGCGGTAAGCGTGCTCCTGGAGGATTCGTATACCGTGGAGGTGGGAAAGAACCTGGATCTGAAGCCGCAGTATATCGTGGTACCGGAAAATGCGAAGCTCCCTGAGCTTTACTGGGATTCGGAAGATGAAAGCATCGTTAAAGCAACTTCCAAGGGTGTGGTAAAAGGCGTGAGCGAAGGCTCTGCCAGTATCACGGTGAGCACGGCGCAGGGTATCGTGAAGGCCCGTGTGCTTATCAATGTGACAGCCAAGGGTTCGGGTCCCGAACCGGAGCCGGAAGTGTTCGTGCCCGTTCCGGGCGGTGAGGGTGCTACCGATCCCCAGCCGCTGATCACGGCATCCACCACAAAGCTTACGCTGGTCAAAGGACAGAAATTTATTCTGGGCAACAAGGACTGGAAGAGCGGAGACAGCAAAACACTGAAAGTAAGCAAAAATACTTTAACGGCAAAGAAGGCCGGAAACGTGACGCTGAGCCGTCCCGGCCATGAAGACATTGCCGTTGAAATCGTAGTCCCGGCTTTTGACAAAAAGAATATCACGATGGCAGCGGGAGATGACGAGATACAGCTTACGCTGTGCGGAGCCAAAGCGGGCTTCGGAAAGATACGCCTGTCCGATACTGCAGAGCTTCCCATCGTCTTTACCAGTTCTGCGCCGGATGTGGTAAATGTGGATTCCGACGGAACGGTATACGCCAAGAGCAAGGGAAAGGCCGTGATCACAGCCTGGATCAACGGCGTGGCGTTCAAGTGCACGGTAAAGGTTGTCGACGTTCAAAAGCCTTCCTTCGACTACACACAGACGGCGGCCCCGCTTGTCCTGAAACCCAACCAGAGCGTGACGGTAAAAACGAAAGGCTTTAACGCCAAAAAGGCAAACTGGTCTTCCAGCCGGGGAGCGACGGCGGAGGAAGGCTGGGCAAAGGGAGCCCTGTATGAGGACGGCGTGATCCGTATCAGCAAGGGCGGAAAGCTTACGGCCATCGGTACCGGCAACAGCCAGATCACTGCCGTCTCCGGTGACCTGACGCTGAACTTCCGCGTGGAGGTATCCGCGCCCGTAAACAGAACTCTGCATATGAACGTCGGCAAAACAGCATCCATAAAACTCTATGGAGAAAAGGGAACGATCGATTGGGCGCCCGCCGCCGGTCAGCGTGAGGATATCGTCAGCATTGAGAAGGGCAGGATCAAAGCCGAAAAATGCGGTTTTACAATGCTTACCGTGAAACGCGGTGGTTTTACCTATTATTTGGATATATGCGTGGGGGATCCGACGATCGTCACGCCTTCCTTTGATGTGAAGGGAAACAAGTACAGCTGCGAACTCAATGTCGGAGGAAGCGCGGAGATCGCATTTAAGGAAAACCTCTATCAGAGAGTGGTCTTTAAGAGCAACAAGAGCCATATCGTGTATGTGACACCGGATGGTCATATCACGGCCCGCGGCAAAGGTACGGCCAAGCTCACGGCGAAGGTAAACGGAAAGAGCATAACGATCACGGTAAAAGTCAATCAGTGATCCTGCAAAAAACCAAATAGATACGAAAAACAACGGAATAAACAATAATACTTCGAAAGATTCCCGTATCCGATATATTTTTACTCATATACCGGATACGGGATTTTTTACTTTATGGTAATTCCTCCGGGATTTCCATAAAGCAAAAAAGCCCTCCGGGCGGCATGTTATTCTTATCTTTCCGAACGGAGGATACGAAAAACCTGCCCATGCCGGTATATGAAGCAGAATAAAAAATGCAGGAAGGAGAAAAGAATGAGGAAGACAAAAAGGATTTTAGCACTGATCCTGGCTCTGATCTTGAGCGTGACCGTGCTGTCGGAAGGGCAGCCCGTTTATGCTGCGGAGCCGCAGGAAGAGGGGATTGATGAAGCGGGCAAAGATGCAAAAAACCCGGACAACTTTGCGGCAAAGATCGTAAAGATAAAGATTGACAAGCCGGTAACGGATTCCAGCGGAAGAAAATGTCTCCCGGTCGAAGTACAGATCTCTTCGAAGGAAGACCTTTCCAACAGCGAGCTTGTAGAATTTCTTGAAGGATGTGTGAGAGCAGTGCTCGCGGACGGAAGGAAAGCGGAAGGGGTGGCCGGCAACGGCATGACCCTTATGGGACCGGTGAAACCGGATGTTCCGCTTGATCGAAACATGTGGAGCTGGAAATGGAAAAGCGGCTCCGGTGAAGGCGTGATCAAGTACATGCTTCCTCTGCTTAACGAGGGGGAAAAGCAGACCGTGGAAAAGAGTGCGGCTACCGGACAGAACGAAGTGAACGCACTGAAGGTCGGGGACAAAGTGATCTTACAGAACGAAACGTGGCTGAAAGGCGGGGAGACCGTGGTCAGGTCGAATGAAGCTGCTTTTACGATCGAGAACGAAAGCGCCTATCCCAAGACCATTACTCCCGGCTCTGCTCCCGATCCGGAACCGGTCTATCCCATTACCGGGACCGGTGAAGCTACGGATCCCCAGCCGGTGCTTTCCGAAGATAAGGCGCAGTCACTGACCCTGATCAAGGGGCAGAAATTCCTGCTGGCGGAAAAGGACTGGACAGCGGATAAAGAAAGCAAAAAAATCGTTTCCGTGAGCAAAGGCAATGTGAAAGCCAAGAAAGCCGGCAAGGCGGATCTGACCCGCGGCAGCGGAGAAGATCAGCAGATCATTTCGGCCGTCGTGCTGGATCCGAAGCTCACAAAAGAAGAAAAGACCCTGAAAGTGGAGGCCGGAGAAGACGGACAGCTGAGCCTGGGCGGATGCAAGGCGGCAGACGGGATGATCCTGCTCCCCGGTGCTCCGGAAGAACTGCCCATCGCCTTTTTCAGCGACTCCGTCGACGTGGCTACGGTGGATGACAGCGGAAACGTACATGGAGTCGCCTCAGGAAACACCACGGTCAGAGCCTGGGTGAACGGCGTATCCTTTAAGTTCAAGGTAAAGGTATCGGAAACGAAGGGGCCTGCGCTGGAACGTACCCTGCACGTGAATGTCGGTAAGAGTAAGTCGGTCAAGATCAAAACGCCGAAAGGCATGACAAAGATCAAAACGAAATGGAAAGTGGCCGAAGGCGAAGAAGAAGGGATCGTAGATATCAAAAACGGTACGAAGATAAAGGGTTTAAAACCCGGAGAAGTGACCCTGGAATGCGAAGGCCTCCGGATGAAGGTGACGGTGGAGGATCCCTCCATTGTCGGCAGCGCAAAGCCTTATTCCGCAACGAAGGAACTGAATATACAGGAAACGGATTCGGTATCGCTGACGGATGTGAAGCAGCCTTATCACTTTAGCAGTAATAAACCCTCCGTGGCATATATGGACAAAAACGGTATGGTTCATGCCCGCAGCAAGGGTAATGCAAAGATCGGGGTAAGGATCAACGGACAGACGGTCGCATACAAGATCAAGGTAAACGTGAATAAATGATCCCGGGATAAAAAAAGTATCTTATTCGGAGCTTCCGGCTTCTGCCGCAGGCTCCGTTTTCTTTTGAGGGATACGGAAATGCAGCTTTTCCGGCAGACCTTTCAGGATGATCATGATACCGATGGGCAGCAGGATGAGGCTGATGATCTGCGATGTGGAGAGGAAGCCGATGGATCCTCGGTTGGAATCGCCCCGCAGCATTTCGAGAAAGAAGCGGGCGATCACGTAATACAGCAGATAGATCCCCAGAAGACGCCCCTTCCGTATCTTTGTTTTAAAGAAAAGGATGAGCAGGACGCCGAAAAAGACAAAGTTCAGACCGGCTTCCAGAAGCTGTACCGGGAAGCGCGGCACCTCACAGAGTTCCGGGATCGCCTCCTGATAAGGAAAGTGAACGGCAAAAGGTCCGTGGTACTCGATGCCGTAGCAGCAGCCGGCCAGGAAACATGCGATACGTCCGATCCCGTGGACAAAGGGGATGAAGACCGCGAACAGGTCGATGAACGCGATGAAGTCGACTTTATACAGATGGCAGTACATATAGAGAAATAATATGGCGCCGATCAGTCCGCCGTAGTAGACATATCCTCCCAACAGGTAGGTAAGGATAAAGAAAATGCGCGGGAAAAGCTCAGGGTAGAGCTCGCAGACACGGTTCCAGTATTGGATCAGACTCGGCAGCGTCGTGATGAGATATACGACCTTGGAGCCGACGAGGATCCCGATAAAAGCAAAAAGCGCGCCGTAAAGCACGTCCGCTTTGGGCAGGGAAACCCGGTGACCCATCATTGTGGCGAACCATATGGCAAGGGCCAGGCCGGCCAGGAAGGTGATGCCGTAGAGAGGGATCTGCAGAGAACCGATCTGAATTGCAGGATACATACAGTGCTCCTTTGTGAAAAAGCTGTTTACAAACAGGCTTGCTGTTTAGGAAATGCGGAGCATTTTCCTATACAGTAAAAAACAGGGCTGTCATCGCCGGATGACAACCCTGTCCAGGTTCATTGCTTCTTAGTTCTCGTTGAACTGGCTCCAGTCGATGTTGTCGATCGCATCTTGGATCTCATCGCCGTAAGCATCGTTCAGATCGTTAACGGTCTTCTCTGCGAAGCATCTCACACCAACGCAGCCTGCCCAGGTTCCGCCGCTGGTAGCACCGCCGGTAGCGCTTGCAACGCTTGCGCCGCATACTGTGCAGCCGATAGCGAAGATAGCACCGAATACGATACCAAGGATACCGCAGACCATACCACCTGTGCCCTGCTGACCGCCGGTAGCCTTCTTGGTGTTAATGCTGATGGCGATAGCTGCGATGCCCAGTACAAGAGCGATAGCTGCGCCGATCACGCCGAAGGTGATACCGCCGATGATCGAGATGATCAGGCTGAGAATACCTAACAGCAGTCCGATAGGGGATCCTCCGTTATTCTGTTCCATAATTTTAACCCTCCTCACTAAAAATTTGGTTAACAGAATGTTACGAGTGTTATTATGTTCTATTAAGAAGAGATTGTCAAGAGTTTCTTAAAATATGTATGCGGACTATTTGACACAGGCGGGGTTTTGCGATACAATCGAATGGAGTATTGTAAAAATCCGGGAGAGGATATACAGATATGGCAGCGAAGAAAGATTCGGGAAACAGGATCATCAAACCGCTTGCTGCGGCTTTTCTGGTAACGGCACCGGAAAAGGATGAGCTGGAGGAAAAGAAAAAAACTGCTGCGAAACCGGCAGCCCGGCCGGCGGCAGAAATAAAGACGGGTGAGCTTTCCAAGGAAGAGACCCGCGCCCTGTTGAAGGAACAGCTCGTGAACCTTTCCGCGGATGAGAAGCCGGAAGAAAAAGCAGAGGAAAAGCCGAAGGAAGAACAAAAGCCGGCTGCTCCGAAAAAGGCAGCCGAAAAGACGGAAAAGGCTGAGAACAGCGAAAAGGCTGCGGATAAGAAAGCGGAGAAAAAAGCGGAAAAAGCCGAAGCACCTGCAGCGGAAGCGGAGAAGCCCGCAGCGGAAACGGAAGAAGCCGTGACCATAGAATACGGAAATATCTCCGTCAGCAGGGATGAGCTGGTAGCCAGGGCAATAAAGATCTGGACGAGCAAACTGAAACGCGGCCGTTCCGAACTGCATACACTGGAGCTCTACGTCAAGCCGCAGGAACGAAAAGCTTATTACGTCTTCAATAAGAAAAAGAACGGCGATTTTGATCTTTAATATGAAATTCCGAAAAGAGAGCCGTAGGTTCTCTTTTTTGGTATAAGCAAGCGCCGATCCGGAATAAAACATGCCAGACATACCAAAACGAAAAAAATTTGATAAACGCAGGGCGAAGAGCCACGGTCTGATCCGGGCCTTTACGGTACTTGCGGCGCTGCTTGTGCAGCTGGGTCTGATCACAGCGCTGGCCTTTTTCCTGCATGCCTACGCCTGGAAAGTCTATTTCTTTATCGAGATCCTGTCCGGCTTTCTGGTGTTTTCACTGGTCAACGATACCGAGTACAACCGTCAGTTCTGGATCGTGATCGTACTGGCGCTCCCCGGTTTCGGTTTTATCCTGTATTTCTTCTGGGGAAGCGAGCGTACCAACTTTTCCGTTCATGAACGGATGCGGCAGAGTGAGAACAACGCCAAGGCGAGACTGCCGAAGAACGAAGAATATCTCAGCGAACTGGAAGCCATCCATCCGAACAAGATCCAGCTGGCGCGTTACCTGGCCCGGGACGGCTTCCCGGTATACCGGAATACAAAGGTGAAATATTATCCCGTGGGCGACGCCATGGAGGAGGAATTCATCGAAGATCTGAAGGCTGCAAAGCAGAGCATCTTCATGGAATACTTCATCGTCTATAACGGGGAATGGTGGCAGAGGATCGAAGATGTCCTGATCCAGAAAGCCTCCGAAGGCCTGGACGTCCGTCTTCTGATCGATGATTTCGGCAGCCTTCTGATGGATGTACATACGATGAAGAAGGAGCTGGGACAGAACGGCATACGCATGTATTCCTTCGAACCCATCCACCGCCGTTTTACTTCGCTTTCCTTTAATTACAGGAATCATCAGAAGATCACCGTGATCGATTCCACCATCGGCTATACCGGGGGCGTGAATCTGGCGGACGAATATGTGAACCGTATCGTACGCTTCGGGCACTGGCAGGATTCCGCCGTAAGGCTGGTGGGAGATGCGGTCTGGAGCCTGACCAATATGTTCCTGGCCATGTGGGAGCAGTGCAGCCGCAGCGTGGAAGAAAATGCGGAGCAGTACCGTCCGCAGCTCAGTCCGCCGGACGAAGGCTTTGTACAGCCGTTTTCCGGAGGACCCCATCGTGCGCCGCTCAATCCGGTGGAGGGGATCTATACCCGGATGATCAATAAAGCCAGGGATTATATCTACATTACCACGCCTTATCTGGTGCTGGATGAGCGTATGAAATCCTGCCTGATCGATGCGGCCCAGAGCGGCGTGGATGTGCGCATCATCACTCCGCGGAGCTATGATAAATGGTATGTGCACATGGTGACCATATCCAATTACGGACGGCTTCTGGAATACGGCGTGCGTATCTACGAATACCTTCCGGGCTTCATCCATGAGAAGGATGTGGTGAGCGATGACGAGTGCGCGATCTGCGGGACCATCAATCTGGATTACCGCAGCATGTATATCCATCATGAAAACGGGGTACTGTTCAGCAATTCCCCGGTGGTGGACGAGATCAAACAGAATATAACGATGATCATGAAACAGTGTGAAGAGATCTCGCTGGAAAAATGGCTGAAGCGGCCCATACGGCAGCGTTTCGTACAATGGCTGCTGAAGATCTTTTCACCCTTATTCTAAGGAGGTAGGGAAACATGTTATCACAGCATTACAGGGAAATGTGCAATACGCCGTCGGTGATCCGTGCGCTCTCGGTCTATGCGACGGAGCGCGGAAAGGAGATCGGTTACGAAAATGTTTTCGATTACAGCCTTGGAAACCCTTCGGTCCCGGTTCCCGAAGCCTTTAACCAGGCCATCCGCGACCTGACCACGGAGCTTTCATCTTCCGCACTGCACGGCTACAGTCCGAATCCGGGAAATCCCGAGGTGCGGCGTATCGTGGCGGAAAGCTTAAAACGGCGCTTCGGCCTGGATTATACGGCGGAGCACATCTTTATGACCAGCGCGGCGGCTTCGGCCATCGCCCATGCGGTGCGCTGCGTGACGGCACCGGGGGATACGGTACTGAGCTTTGCCCCGTTCTTTCCGGAATACCGCCCTTATATCAATGAAAGCGGAGCCGTACTGAAGCTTGTTCCTGCCGATACGGAAAGCTTCCAGATCAATTTTGATGAGTTTGAAAAAATGCTGGATGCAAATGTGCATGCGGTGCTGATCAATACGCCCAACAATCCCTCCGGTATCGCCTATACGGCCGAAACCCTGAAGCGCCTGGCCGGGATGCTTACGGATGCGGAGAAGCGTTTCGGGCACGAGATCTTCCTGATCTCGGACGAGCCTTACCGGGAGATCGTCTTTGACGGTGCCGAGGCTCCCTACGTTTCCGCTTTCTACGACAATACCATCAGCTGCTATTCGTTCTCCAAATCCCTGTCCATCCCCGGAGAGCGTATCGGTTATGTGGCGGTGAACCCGAAGGCAAAGGATGCGGAGATGATCGTGCCCATGTGCGTGCAGATCTCCCGCGGGATCGGGCACAACTGTCCTTCCTCCATCATACAGATGGCCATGGCGCGCTGCATCGATATGACCAGCGACTTAAGCGTTTATGAGACCAATATGAACATCCTTTATGACGAGCTGGTGAAGCTGGGCTTTACCGTGGTGCGTCCGGGCGGAACGTTCTACATCTTCCCGAAAGCCCCGGAGCCGGATGCAAAAGCTTTCGTTGAAAAGGCAAAGAAATATGAGCTGATCCTTGTACCTTCGGATTCCTTCGGGGTAGAGGGCTATTTCCGCATGGCTTACTGCATTGACACGGAAAAGGTAAAACGGAGCCTTCCGGCTCTGGAAGCACTCATGAAAGGAGAATATGGGAGATGAATCTGGAGGATTTCAACTTTATCGGAAAAAGAGTCGTGATCGAGATGGACAACGGCACCCAGATCGCCGGCTATCTGCAGGGAGCCGATGACAACGCTTTCTATCTGGACGAGGATGCCGGTGCGTATGTCCAGCACAAGATCATCTATAAAAGATATATCAGCTGGATCATGCAGACCCAGCTGAAGAACCAGCAGATGGGCAGTCAGGAAGGCGTAAGAGTCTACTGAGAAAGACCGTTAGATTTAATCCTGCACGGCAGCGATGAGTTCCTTCACATCATCGATGCCGTGTTTTTTCATGTAGGCTTCGATGCCCTCCGCCACCTTTTCCATGGTGCGGGGTTCCGCAAAATTCATGGTGCCCACGGCGACGGCGGTAGCGCCGGCCAGCAGGAATTCGATGGCGTCTTCGGCGCAGGCGATGCCGCCCATACCGATCACGGGCAGCTTCACCGCATGGGCCGCCTCATAGACCATTCGCAGTGCAACGGGCTTTACCGCCGGGCCGGACAGGCCGCCGGTGCGGTTGGCAAGGACAAAACGTTTTTTTTCGATATCGATCTTCATGCCGATCAGCGTATTGATCAGGCTGATGGCATCGGCGCCGCCGGCTTCGGCAGCCAGCGCCATATCCTTTATGCTCGTCACGTTGGGTGAGAGCTTCATGATCACGGGCTTTTTCGCCACATCACGGATCCGTCTTGTGGTATCTTCCAGTACTTTTGCATCCTGACCGAAGGCCAGGGCACCCTGCTTGACGTTCGGGCAGGAGACATTGATCTCGTAGGCGTCCACGGGCTGGTCGTTCAGCTTTTCCACCACATTGAGGTATTCTTCAACGCTGTGGCCGCAGACATTGACGATGATGCGCGTATCAAACTGCTTCAGAAAAGGGATGTCGCGCTCGATGAAAACGTCCACGCCGGGGTTCTGCAGGCCGATGGCGTTGAGCATGCCGCCGCACACCTCGGTCACACGAGGCGTGGGATTGCCCTCCCAGGGCCGGTCGGCTACGCCTTTGGTCACTACGGCCCCAAGGCGGTTCAGATCGGTCATCTCACTGTATTCATGACCGGAACCGAAGGTGCCGGAAGCGCTCATGACCGGATTTTTCAGTTCCACTCCTGCGATCGTTACTGCCGTATTCATAAAAGCACCTCCTCCGCGTCAAATACCGGTCCTTCCACACAGATCCTCGTATTGTTCACATGCGTATGGGGATCCGTGTTCTTTGTCTTTGTGACACAGCCAAGGCAGGCGCCCACGCCGCAGGCCATGCGCTCCTCCAGGGAAAGATAAGCCTTCATGCCCGTGTCTTTTGCAAATTCCTTTACTGCCCGCAGCATGGGCATGGGTCCGCAGGCGCAGACGATATCGGAAAAGAGCATATTCTCCTTCAGGGCGTCAATCACGGTGCCTTTCGTACCGAGGCTGCCGTCCATCGTTGCCACATAGGTATTGCAGAGCGTGTCGAATTCACGGTGCAGGAAATCTCTTCCGTCAGCATAGCCCAGTACGGCGTTGCAGGCGATCCCCGCGGCGTCCAGTTCCCTGGCCAGAAGCAGCATGGGCGGGATGCCGATGCCGCCGCCGAGGAGCAGGACCTTTCGGCCCTTCATTTTTTCCACATCATAACCGTTTCCCAGTACCCCGAGGATATCCATTTTTTCGCTGGCTTTGTATCCGGAGATCTCCTTCGTCCCGGCACCGCCCGCGCGGTAGACCAGGCGCAGCTTTTTCCGCTCCGCATCCACGTCGCAGATGCTGATGGGACGCATCAGCAGCCGCGCGCCGTCCTTCGGGTAGATCCCGATGAACTGTCCCGGTTTTGCTTCCGCCGCCATGGGCGTTTCCAGCCAGAGGGAGTGGATCTCCCCGCATAAACAGCTGTGCTCCGCGATCAGGGCTTCTTCTTTTCTCTTCATAATTGCAGTCTCCTCGTTACTGTTCGTTCAGACCCGGGCCACGCACTATCTGCGTGGCTGCGGGCCGGTTCTTTGATCAGCAGGCCTGCCGCCATGCAAATATCATGTTCTCCGGACCGCCCGCGGCCGTTTATAGCTCCTCCAGCAGTCCCTGGAGGCCGTGTTCCTTATAGATCCTTTTATAGTTTACGAGCTGGTCTTCGATCAGGCTGTCGATCATGCGCATGCCCAGCAGCTCCACCGGGGCTTTGTCGTCCGTAAGGACGCGTCCGCCGGCTTCATAGCTTTTGAGTCTTGCATTTACATTCGCCATCATACGGGCCAGGTCTTCGTTGCCTTCCTCCGCGATGCCGGAAGAGAAACGATCCAGGCAGGCGGCGTCCGAAAAGGCGTAAAGTTCGCGGTTGGAGCTGCCGGCCACATCGGCGGTATATACGCAGGGAAAAACGTCGGAAACGGTATCCGCCAGGTATTCGGTGATATTGTCCGGGATGTCGCTGTGCATGTTCATATTGACGACCATCACGCCGTCTTCCTTCAGATGGTCACGCACAAGAGTAAAGAATTCCCGCGAACTCATGGAAAAGGGGATCGTGATATCCTGGTAGGCGTCCACCATGATCAGGTCGTATTTTTCATTATCCGCATTCAGATAGGCCCGTCCGTCGTATTCGATCACGGGCACGCTTTCCGGCAGCTCGAAGTATTCTCTCGCGAGCGCTGTGATCTTTCCGTCGATCTCTACGCCGGTCATGCGCATATTGCCGAAATAGCGCTCGCACTGCGTGGCAAAGGTGCCGGTGCCCATGCCCAGGATGAGCACGTCCAGGGAGTTCTTTTCTTTTACGCCTGCCATATAAGGCGCTGCCATTGCATAATCGTAATACATGCCGGTCAGCTCCTTTTCCTTGCGGTAGACGCTCTGCACGCCGAAGAGCACATTGGTGGAGAGCACCACGCGTTTGTCGTTTTCATAGACCTGCAGGTAATTGTAGACGGATTCCCCTTCGTAGGTCAGGTCGCTCTGCCAGAAGGCAAAGCTCGCGTCGTGCCCGAAGATACAACAGAGAATGAAGAGCACGCCGGAAACGGGGAGTCGGAGGGGAAATCTCTTTTCCGATATAAAATACACAAAGGCCAGCAGCAGCAGTATCCCCGCAAAGATCAGAAAAGTGATGGAGGTGCCCACGGCCGGGATCGAGATAAAGGTGGGGACAAAGGTTCCGATGATGGAACCGATGGTATTGAAGGCATTCAGCCGTCCCACCACGCTGCCCGAATCGTCCAGGCTGCTCACAGAGTATTTAACAAGAGAAGGTGTAACGGTTCCCAGCAGAAAGAGCGGGAACACAAAGACGAGCATACAGGCCGCAAAGGCCGCAATGACCAGGTAATTGCTGTCGATCGTAAAGATCACCACGCCGGCGATGGCCAGGATCAGATATTTTCCCAGGACGGGGATGGCGGCGATCCAGATGGCTGCCAGGATGATGCGCCGGTAAAGGATGTCGGGATCCGGCTTTTTGTCCGCGCTGCGTCCGCCGTAAAGATTGCCCAGGGCCATGGCGATCATGATGGTGCCGATGATGATGGTCCAGACGATCTGGGATGAGGAAAAATACGGAGCCAGCAGGCGGCTCGCGCCCAGTTCCACGGCCATGACGCTCATGCCGGCGAAGAATTCGGTCAGATAAAGATAGGTTCTGTTTTTAAGGATCTTTCGTTCTTTCATATTTATAATGGATGATTTGGATTGTTTACAGGATCGTTTCTATTATATCGGATTTTTCCGATACTGCAAGAGAACAGTTCAGCCCACGCCCCCGGGATGGATTTAAAATTCCTTTAAAGAAAGCTATTGACAAGTACCGGAGTCGGTGGTATTTTACTATCAGAGTGTTAGCACTCTAGCAAATCGAGTGCTAATAAAACGGAAAGAGGAACGGCCGCAAGTGCCGTATGCGTACAGAGAAAGCCTTCGGGCGGAGATTCGTAAAGAGCTTATGGAAGAACTGGACGAACGGAAAAAAAAGATCCTGCACGCGGTGATCCGCAATTATCTGGAGACCGGTGAGCCGGTAGGCAGCCGTACCATCTCCAAGTACACGGACCTGAACCTGAGTTCCGCCACCATCCGCAACGAGATGAGCGATCTGGAGGAGATGGGCTTCATCATCCAGCCCCATACCTCGGCAGGCCGCATCCCCACGGACCGGGCATACCGCCTCTACGTGGACAGCATGATGGAGGAGAAGGACAGGGAGATCGAGGAGCTGAAGGGTATGCTCCTTGCCACCGAGCAGAAGGTGGACAAGGTGCTGAAGAATGTGGCAAACCTCCTGGCGGTAAATACCAATTACGCCACGGTGGTGAGCGCTCCGCAGATCCGTTCCAACCGCCTGAAATTTATTCAGCTGTCCCGGGTGGATGAAAAGCAGATCCTGGCGGTGATCGTGGTGGAAGGCAATGTGATCCGCAATGAGATGATCAGCATTGACGAAGATATCAGCGACGAGACCATGCTGAAGCTGAACATCCTTCTGAACACGCATCTGAACGGCCTGGCGCTGGAAGAGATCAACCTTGCGACGATCACTTCTTTAAAGACACAGGCGGGGCTCCACAGCGAGATCATCGGAAACGTCCTGGACGCCATCGCAAATGCGATCCGCGGCGAAGAAGATCTGGAGATCTACACCAGCGGAGCCAATAACATATTCAAGTATCCGGAACTGGCGGATCAGGCAAAGGCAAGCGAGCTGATCCAGACCTTTGAAGAAAAGAAGGCCCTTGCAAAGCTGGCGACGGAAAAGCTCTCGGATGAGAACAATACCGGCATACAGGTATACATCGGCGAGGAATCGCCCATCCCTTCGATGAAGGACTGCAGCGTGGTCACGGCCACCTACGAACTGGAGGAGGGCATGCGCGGGAGCATCGCGATCATCGGGCCGAAGCGCATGGATTACGATAAAGTGGTGGGCTCGTTACGCACCATGATGAATGAACTGGAACGTACCTACCGGAAGGGAGACAGAAATGAGTGACAAGAAGAAAAAGAACAGGGAATCCCGGGAGGAGACCATACAGAAGCTGAAAGAACTGAAGGAAGCGGCGGAAAAGAAGGCAGCGGAAGAAAATAAGGAAGCTGCCGGAGAGGAAGCCGCAAAGGATGAAAAAGCCGCGGAAGAAGGAAAGAGCGCGGAGGCCCCGGAGGCGGCAGAGGAAAAGGCCCCGGAAGCCGGCGGCGAAGAAAAGCCGGCGGAGGAAGCCGCGGCAGCAGAGCCGGAAAGCGCGAGCGCCAGGGAAGCGGAGCTGAAAGACCGGCTGATGCGTCAGATGGCGGAATTTGAAAACTTCCGCCGCCGTACCGAGAAAGAAAAACAGGCGATGTTCGAGACCGGTGCAAAGAGCGTGATCGAAAAACTCCTGCCGGTGGTGGACAACTTTGAAAGAGGGCTCAGCGCCCTGCCCGAGGATGAAGCCAAGAGCGCCTTCGCAGAAGGAATGCGCATGGTATATAAGCAGCTCATGGATGAACTGGAAAAACTGGAGGTGAAAGCGATCGAGGCGGTCGGAAAGGAATTCGACCCGAACCTGCACAACGCAGTGATGCACGTCGAGGACGAAAACAGCCCGGACAACACGGTGGTGGAAGAACTGCAGAAAGGATACACCTACCGCGAAAGCGTCGTAAGGCACAGCATGGTAAAGGTCGCGAATTAGCCACAGATCATCATATAGTAACCATTGACCTGCTCCGGCGGCGGTGGCCGGGAGCGAAGGAAACGTAAAGACAGTAATATTTCTCAGATAAGGAGGAAACGGATATGGGAAAGATCATAGGAATCGATTTGGGAACAACGAACAGCTGCGTAGCAGTAATGGAGGGCGGACAGCCCACTGTTATCAGTAATGCGGAAGGCAGCCGCACCACCCCGTCCATCGTGGCATTCACGAAGAACGGCGAGCGTCTGGTGGGTGAGCCTGCAAAGCGTCAGGCGGTAACGAATGCGGACAACACCATCTCTTCCATCAAGAGAGATATGGGTACCGACCGCGGCCGTACCATCGACGGCAAGAAATATTCACCGCAGCAGATCAGCGCGATGATCCTGCAGAAGCTGAAAGGCGATGCGGAAAACTATCTGGGCGAGAAGGTGACGGAAGCCGTCATCACCGTGCCTGCATACTTTAACGATGCACAGCGTCAGGCAACCAAGGACGCCGGCAAGATCGCAGGCCTGGATGTAAAGCGTATCATCAACGAGCCTACGGCAGCAGCCCTGGCTTACGGTCTGGATAACGAAAAAGAGCAGAAGATCATGGTCTACGACCTGGGCGGCGGTACCTTTGATGTGTCCGTCATCGAGATCG
>JAEEGL016363081.1_pt1 | contig 28752 bp, 23 predicted proteins | sample 9134231 | NCBI WGS metagenome assembly JAEEGL01 (sample SAMN16246548, study PRJNA631951) | gut metagenome | biome: gut microbiome; feature: rumen; material: fiber-attached | host: Bos | place: Iran: Karaj | collected 2018-10 | reverse complement strand
GAGTAGGCTGATTCCTACTCGATACCCACTCTGTGTAATCACTTCGAATCCACTTCGCTACTTCTCAGTGATTACACGGTCGCCAAGTGAAAATCTCTGTGCAAGCACAGATTTTCGCTTGGCTCGTCGTGGATAACAAAATGGGCTGGTTGCTAGATGCAATCAGCCCATTCTTTTTCTTTGAATCCAACAAGAATATAGTCCTTAGTTATTACAAGCGGACGTTTAACAAGCATTCCGTTAGTAGCAAGAAGCTGTAACTGTTCCTCTTCGCTCATATCAGGCAACTTATCTTTTAATTCCAGTTCTTTGTACAGCAATCCACTTGTGTTGAAGAATCTTTTCAGTGGCAGATTGCTCTGTTCATACCAACTTTTCAATTCATCAAATGTGGGATTGTTCTCCACAATATGTCTGTCCTCGTATTTTACATTGTGTTCATCAAGCCATTTCTTTGCTTTTTTACAAGTTGAACATTTTGGATATTCTAAAAATAACATGATTTACCTCCTTACCGCTGATGAATTAATTTTACCATATTTTTGTTGTGTTTTTGTACTAAAAAAAAACGCTTTAAAATACATTTAGTGTTTTATTTTTGTGTGAAAATATATATTCGAAAATCGAACAAACGTGCTATAATACATTTAGGTGTTACCATAACGGTATGCGGTTAGCCCTCAATCGGCGGGGAACAATGCTATGTTAAGGAAGGTGAATGAATGAAGATTCTTGTGATTCCTGATGTCCACTTAAAGAAGTGGATTTTTGATAAGGCAGAGGAAATATTAAATGACCGAAAGGCCGACAGAGCGGTGTGTCTTATGGATATTCCTGATGATTGGAATATGCAGTTTCAGATTGAATTATACAGAGAGACATATGACCGTGCCATCAAGTTTGCCAAAGATTTTACAGAGACTCTCTGGTGCTACGGAAACCATGACTTGAGTTATCCGTGGGGAAGGTTAGAGACGGGATATTCGCCGTATGCGGAGAATACCGTTATGTCCAAACTGGAGGAGATGGAGCACTCGCTTCAAGATCCTTCACAGATTGCAATTATGCAACGCATTGACAATGTGCTTTTCTCTCATGGTGGACTTTCGGAAGAATATGTAAAATGGTTCAAGAGGCAACTGTTTAAAGAGAAACACATCAATTTGGAAAAAGATGCAGACATTGATGATTTTATTTCAGCGATAAATAAAACTTCGCAGGATAATCTTTGGAATGATGATTCTCCATTATGGCTCAGATCTCAATACAGAAATGTCAGGGCTTTCCAAAGTGAAAAATATAAACAGGTAGTTGGTCATACTCCGGTTGAAACTATATATGAAAGAAATGGTTTCATTTCAACTGACGTATTTTCAACGTATTCGGATGGAAAGCAAATAGGCGAGTCGGCTATGATTGTGATAGATTCAATATCGGGAGAATACGAGAAGGTATTTATTGCTAAGTAGTTTGTTATAAAAGTAATTAATTATGAAAGCAACTAATTATAAAGATAGATAATTGATTAATTTATGGGAAAAGGTGGTTGTTTATATGTACTTAGTTTCAGTTTATTTTGATGAAAAAACAAATAAAATATTGCAACGTTATATCGATATAATTGCAGCAGCAACAGGGAATGACTTCATGACAGCTAACCATGTACCACCGCATCTGACTATCTCGTCAATTGAAGCCAGAAATGTAGAGGTGTTATTGGAGATATTTGAGTCTTTAAATGGGAAACTAAAATCAGGCGATATTCAGTTTGTATCTGTTGGACAATTGTTGCCGTATGTCATGTATGCAACTCCGGTACTAAACGAATATTTGCTTGATTTGTCAAAAAATGTTTATGATGCGTTTTGTGATATTCCTGAAACAACAATCAGCAGATATTACAGGCCCCTGTCCTGGCTGCCCCATGTTACGCTTGGAAAGAAACTTGATAAGGCACAGCTTCAAAAAGCATTTGAGGTAATGCAGGATAATTTTGCACCATTTACGGCAAGAGTTGTGGAAATAGGATTGGCAAAGGTAAATCCCCATGAGGATGTGATGAGATATTCATTGAAGTGAGCAGTGCATTCAGCTGAGGCAGCTGGGTATGCATTGTATGAATAATAGTGTAAAATCACATTAGATATAAGTTGGTCATAAAGATTTGTGGGCGAGTCTTTTGTTATGAAAGGAGAATTGCTTATGGGATTTTTGGATGACGATGTAAAAAATGGCTGAGGAGATGACATTCAATGTTTATAAAAGACGAAAGAATCGATGGTGGAACAAAGTTTGATTGGGGGAGGACATCATCGGATTATGCAAAGTTCAGAGATATTTATCCAAAAGAATTTTATGACAAAATAATAGAGTACGGTTTATGCATGAAAGGACAGAAGGTTCTTGATATTGGTACAGGTACTGGTGTGATTCCAAGAAATATGTACAAGTACGGTGCAAAATGGACAGGAACCGACATATCTGCAAATCAGATTGAACAGGCAAAGATTCTGTCCGAAAATATGGATATTCAATATTTGGCATTTGCAACAGAAGATTTAGATTTTGCAGAGAATACTTTTGATGTTGTGACTGCCTGCCAATGCTTTTTCTATTTCAAGCATGAAGAGGTTGCACCGATTTTGCACAAGATTATAAAGCCCAATGGAAGTATGCTTGTTATGTACATGGCGTGGCTTCCTTTCGAAGATGAGGTCGCAGGAGCCAGCGAGCAATTAGTGTTAAAATACAATCCAAAGTGGACCGGAAGTGGTGAAAAGATGAGACCTATCGACATTCCGGAGTGCTATAACAAGTATTTTGAAATTGTAAACAACGAGCAGTTTTATCTTAAGGTGCCATTTACACGTGAATCGTGGCACGGAAGAATGAAAGCCTGCAGAGGAATTGGAGCCTCACTTTCTGAAAATGAAATTGCAATGTGGGAAGCCGAACATAAGCAGATGCTTGAGAAGATGGCACCACCGGAATTTGAAATACTGCATTACGCAGCATTTGCAGAATTGAAAAATAAATAATGGGAGAGTGAATGTATGAGCAAAAACGACAAAACAATTTACTATCATCTTCCGGGCTTATTTGAATTTTATGATTTGTATCATGCATTCCTGCCTTTGTTTAGGGAGCACAGAGATTATTTTTATGATTGGTGTGAAATAGGTTCGATATATGGCGCACCCCAGGAATGTCTGTGGGGTGGAGGTCGTGTCGGATTTGGAGAAGAACGACCGGAGAATGTTCTATCTCTAATGAATGAATATGGCATATCATCCCGCCTCACTTTCAGCAATTCTTTGTTGGAAGAAAAACATCTTTTGGATAAAAACTGCAATCGTCTGTGCGAAATGTTTGAGCAGCCGGTAGCTGTTAATTATGAAGGCGAAAAGAATGGAATAGATAATAAGCAAATAATCAACAGTGTAACAGAGAAAATCAGAGTAGAGAAAATCGGAGTAGAGAAAAGAGAAGCAGAAGAAAACAGAACTGTTAGAAACGGAATTATCCTTCACTCAGATTTGCTTCTTGAGTACATCAAGAAAAAATATCCGGGATATTATTTTGTTTCATCCACAACAAAAGTTATGACAGATTTCGATGAATTTGAAAAAGAACTAAATCGGGAAGAATTTAGTTTTGTTGTACCTGATTTCAGATTAAACAAAGATTTGAACAAGTTGAGTAAGTTGTCGGATCATCAGAAGCAAAAGGTTGAGTTTTTGTGTAATGAATGTTGCTGGTTTGAATGCAATGCCAGAAAGCAGTGCTATGAAAATGTCAGCAAAAAGAATCTCGACTGGGATTGTGAAGATCACATTTGCGTTTCGCCGACGGCAAGTAGAGGATATCGCTTTTCGGATGCAATGAATAACCCTGGATTTATAGGAATTGAAGATATTCAGAATATATATGCCCCGGAAGGTTTTATGAATTTCAAAATCGAGGGGAGGAGCCTTGGAAGTGCGATGATATTGGAATTCTTGCTTTATTATATGACGAAACCGGAGCATCAGCTGAAGGTCAGGGAAGAAATATATTTGTCGAGCTCACTGGACTTGTTTTAAGAGGAAGTAGAAATGGAATATAAAAATATAATACATGGAATTTTCAAGAGCAGGCCCAACAGGTTCATTGCAAAAGTAATGGTGGAGGATGTCCTTGAAACCGTTCATGTGAAAAACACCGGCAGGTGCAAAGAATTGTTGGTGGAGAATTGTGATGTTATTTTGGAGAAAAGTGACAATCCAAATCGCAAGACTAAATATGATTTGATAGCCGTATACAAGCAGGGACTTGGGCTGGTCAATATCGACAGCCAGGCGCCAAATAAAGTGGTAAAGGAATGGTTAGAGAAACAGGATTATGACTTTATCAAGCCGGAATACACCTACGGAAATTCTAGGATAGATTTCTATATGGAAATGGATGGCAAGAAATTTCTGATGGAAGTAAAAGGATGTACATTGGAAAATAGCAAAGAAGCAGTAGAGTAAGTGAAACAAGTAAGGAGGGGGACTATATGCGAGAGTGGACGAAGGAAGAAAAGTATCGTGTTTTGAACTCAAAGGAAGAGATTGTTAATCTTCGCAAAAAAATTGTTGAATCTGATTACAGACAGACATTTCATATTCAGCCAACGACCGGACTTTTGAATGATCCCAATGGTTTTGTGTGGCATGACGGTCTGTGGCATTTGTTTTATCAGTGGTGCCCTTGGGGTGCTGTTCACGGTCTGAAGTATTGGTATCACACAACTTCAAAAGACCTGGTAACCTGGGAGAATAAAGGCGTGTGTATCAAGCCGGATACTGAGTTTGACAACAAAGGTGCTTATTCCGGATCAGCATTTATTGTGCGCAAAAATCAGAGCACGGAAGTTAGCGCTAACAATGGATTTGACAGTGTAAAAACAGAAAACAATGGCGATATAGCACTTTTCTATACTGGCAATCACAGAGAGGAAGACTGGACAAGAATTTCCTATACATGCACTGCGCGTTTGGATGAGGACGGAAAGTCCAATAAGGCAGAGAAGCCATTGTTTGGACCATCGCCGGAATTTACGGAGCATCAGAGGGATCCAAAGATTTTGTATATTAAGGAGCGAAACAAATATTATATCGTAATTGGTGCTCAGACGAAGAATAAAAAGGGAACGGTTATTGTGTATGAGTCCGACAATCTTTTTGATGGTTGGAAGTTTGCAGGCGAGTTGAAAGTGCCTGGCTTTGAAGATTTTGGAGATATGTGGGAATGTCCGTCTATTGAAAATATCGGTGGAAAGGATGTGCTGATTTTCTGCCCGCAGCATCTTAAGCTTCCAAGGCGTGGAAATGCAATCCATCATAACGGTTACATATTGGGAACAATGGATTGGGAGAATCTAGTTTTCACTCCCGATGGAAGTTTCCATGTATTGGATTTTGGATATGATTCCTATGCAGCAGAGTGTGCGGCAAATATTCAGGACAGAGATAAGGCCATTCTTGTAGCATGGATGGGACTTCCGGATTCTGCGTACCCAACAGACGAAGAAGACTGGTCGGGATGCCTTACGCTTCCAAGAGAATTGAAAATCAGAAACCGAAGACTAATCCAACAACCACTTGAATGTCTTGTGGAATTGAGAGAACAGGAGATTGAACCTACGGGTGAATTGCCTCGGGTTTGCGAAATGGAAATTCAAAATTCCGGTGGAGATTTGAAATTGAAACTATTTACAAAGGCAGACGGCAGTGGAGGATTGACCATTAATTACAACAGCACAGATAAGATGATTTCCGTAAATCGTGAAGGCCTTGATAATCAGTTTAATGAAGAGCAAGGCCAAATCAGAGAGCATTTAATAGATTTTCCACTCAGCCATCTGAGAATATACATAGACAGAAGCAGTGTGGAAATATTTGTAAATAACGGAGATGCAGTGTTTACATCAAGAGTATTCCCGACAAACGAAGAAAACGGATTTGTGTTGAGTGATAACGCAACCACAAAAATCTGGAAATTGAAACCGGCAGTGAAGGACGATTTTGTAGTGTAATATCATGCTACGCCAAGAATGACAGATGCTATTCTGCAAGAAGACAAGGGTATCAGGTATGGAATAAGCAGTAGGAAAAGATAGGATTATAAAAAAATATTGACAAACAAAACTGTTTGTAGTTATACTCGATTCAATAACATAAGAAAAGCATTGACGGAAAAAAGTAGTTTATTCGGAGGCATCCAGAGAGAGTGACATTTGGTGGAAGTCACTTATGAAGAAGATTTACGAAAACCATTCCAGAGCTGCAATGCCGAAACTCAGTAAGCGTTGTCGTACTCCTGCGTTAAAGGATAGAGTTTGATTGAACTCGAAGTGAAAAGTTAAGGTGGAACCGTGCATATTGTGCACCCTTAAGGCTATAGTATTATGGCTTTAGGGGTGTTTTTTATTTTATCTCATTTGGAGCAATACTCCCACTTCTATATGTGTTGAGTGAATAACAATCCTCTTTCTTATGTTATCAGTAAATTATTATTGGATAAGGAAAGGAGCAACAGTTATGAAAGTTGTATTAAGAGATGGCGAAGTAGTTGAAAGAAGTTTTGAAGAAAAAGAAGGAAAGAAGGCATTTTGGCACACAAGTGCGCATGTGCTGGCTCAGGCGGTAAAGAGATTGTATCCGGATGCTAAGTGTGCAATCGGACCGGCAATTGAGAACGGATTTTATTATGATTTTGATTTCCCGGTTTCTATCCAGGAAGAAGATTTGATTGCGATTGAAAATGAGATGAAGAAAATCGTAAAAGAATCTTTGTCGGTTCAGGTGGAAGAAAAATCTAAGGCTGAAAGCTTAGAGTACATGGAGAAGATAGGTGAGAGTTATAAAATTGAACTGATTAATGAATTGCCGGAGGATGAAAAGATTACATTTTACAGTCAGGGAGATTATGCGGAGTTTTGTGCAGGACCGCATATTTCGAATACAAGTCATATTAAAGCAATAAAGCTTATGTCATTGGCAGGTGCTTACTGGCGAGGCGATGAGAAGAACAAGATGCTTACAAGAATTTACGGAATTTCATTCCCAAAGGCATCACAGTTGGAGGAATACCTTCATATGCTTGAGGAGGCAAGAGCGAGAGATCACAGAAAACTTGGAAAGGAATTGGAACTTTTCGCATTGATGGAAGAGGGTCCGGGACTTCCGTTCTACTTCCCAAAAGGATTGGTTTTGAAGAATCTGCTCCTCGATTATTGGAGAGATGTTCATCACAAAAACGGTTATGTTGAAATCTCTACACCAATAATGCTTATGAAGAATTTGTGGGAAAAATCAGGACACTGGGATCATTACAGGGACAACATGTATCTGACAAGTGTGGATGATACAGATTATGCAATTAAGCCTATGAACTGTCCGGGCGGAATGCTTGTATATAAATCAAAAGCTCATTCATACCGCGAGTTCCCAATGAGAGTCGGTGAACTTGGAATTGTACACCGTGCAGAGAAATCCGGAACACTCCATGGATTGATGAGAGCAAGATGTTTTACACAGGATGATGCACATATTTTTATGAGAGAAGATCAGGTGATGTCAGAAATACAGGGAGTAATGAAGCTGATTGATGATGTGTATTCACAGTTTGGATTCCCGTATGAAATCGAATTGTCAACAAGACCGGAGGATTCTATCGGATCGGATGAAGAGTGGGAACTTGCAATCAATTCTCTCAAAGCAGCAGTTGAGGGAATGGGCAAATCCTATGTGATAAATGAGGGAGACGGTGCATTCTACGGACCAAAACTTGACTTCCATTTAAAAGATTCAATCGGAAGAACATGGCAGTGCGGAACAATCCAGCTGGATTTCCAGTTGCCACAGAGATTTGATCTTGACTACATTGGCGAGGATGGAGAAAAGCACAGACCGATTATGTTACACAGAGTAGTGTTTGGCTCGATAGAGAGATTCATTGGAATTTTGATTGAGCATTACGCAGGTAAATTCCCGGTTTGGCTTGCACCGGTTCAGGTCAAGGTACTGCCTGTTTCAGACAAATTTGCAGATTATGCAAATGAGGTAATGCAGGAACTTGACAGCAAGGGCATCAGAGTTGAGGTTGATGCAAGAGACGAAAAACTTGGCTACAGAATTAGAGAAGCCAAGATGAGTAAGGTTCCGTATATCCTTGTTGTTGGCAAAAACGAGCAGGATAGCAGGTCAGTATCTGTTAGTGCAAGGGATGCCGAAAGCGACAAGCAGGAAGTGATGGGGCTTGATGAATTTTGTGAAATGATATCAGATGTGAGATGACGCCCACTTCAAGCACATATGTGTTTGTAATTGAAATCGTATCGGTGTAAAATGATAATAAAAATGGAGGGAAACAGAGATGAAAAAACAATTGAAAGCAAAGATAACTGTAAAAATTAAATAGGGACAGTAAAGTTCTCTGAACTTCCCTATAAAAAAATGCTCCGCAAGGATGCGCAACTTTATCATTTCTTGAAATAATTGTAATCCTAAATTGGAAACTTTGGAAAATTGCTTTATAATAACAAGGAAACTCAATTTCAGAAAGGCGGATTATAAAAATGAAATTTGAAAAAATAGAGAAAGTTCAAGAAGGAAAATTCATCTCAAGATATGATGTTACATATCAGACAGAAGACGGTGATAAAAAAGTTTACGAGATGATTAGCAGAAAAAAAGATATCAAGAATTTTGATGAACTACATTCCAATAATCCTGATGCAGTTGTTATTATTGTTACGGATGAAAGCGGAGAAAGAATTTTGCTCAATAAGGAGTTCAGACTTGCTCCGGGAGAATGGGTATACAACTTCCCGGCAGGGCTCATTGATGAAGGAGAAGTTCCCGGGGAGAGTGCAAAGAGAGAGTTGTTAGAGGAGACGGGATTGGAACTTTTTGAGATAACCGGACATCTTGGATTATCTTACAGCGCAGTGGGATTCAGCAACGAGACTAACGTTTGTGTGTTAGGTAAGGCGAGAGGAGAAATTAGACCAAGTGACTCTAATGTTGAAGAGATTGAAGCCGGATGGTACACAAAACAGGAAATTGCAGAACTGCTCAAGACTGAAAAGTTTGCAGCAAGAACTCAGGGATATTGTTATATGTGGAGCATAAGTAAATAAAAAAATATCCTGCAATTTATAATCACAGCCACCGGGCGTTATGTCTTGGTGGCCATGGCATTTTTTTAACAATAATGACTGACTGATAATAAGTAATACTTGAATTAAAGTCGCAGTTATACTATTCTGTTATTTGGTGCGTTTTACTAATAAAAATGCGACTAATTACTGAAAGATGAGGTATTCAAAATGAGTTTTGAAAAGATAATTAAAAAAGGATTTGGGATAATTACAGCAATTCTTTGTGTCATGCTGATAATGATATATTCATATTTATTTATCCTTAACCTTTTTGGGACTACAACGATTGACATTACACTTAATTCTTACTGTGAGTATGCTGAATATAATATAACACATCCGATATTGACGATTTTATCTTTCTGTGGAGTGTCAATATTAGCATATTTTGTGTATAGTAGTGAACTGCTTGAAAAAATAGATCCTGAAAAAATAAAAAGAACTGCTTTTTGGATTATTTTGGCATTAGGAATTTTCTGGGTTATGGTCACAAGAGGAACACCTATTGCTGATCAGCTTATAGTAAGCATGAGTGCATCTGACTTCATAAATGAAAAATATGATATGATGGAGCTTGGAGAATATTTATCCAGATTCCCACACCAGTTTGGTATTGTATTTATTTTTGAACTTATATATAGAATATTCGGACCGTCTAATTACCAGGCGATTATGATAATTAATGCAATTTGCGGAGCGGGTATATTCCTGAACATATATGGCATTTTGAAAGATTTGACAGACAATAAAAAAGTATTGAATTGTTATGCTGTTTTCTCTGCAATTTATTTTGTGCTTCCGTTTTATTCATTTTTTGTATACGGAACCCTTATCGGACTGTACTTTGCCACACTTTCGCTGAGATTCATTACAAAGATTTACAAAATGGATGAAGTGATAAGTGTTAAAAAAGTTTTATATTATATTGTTGCGTTATTGTCACTTGGCGTTGCGGTAATCAGTAAGAGTAATTATTCCATATTCGTAATTGCCTTGGTTTTGTGTTTCGCATTTGCTTCAATAAAAGAAAAGAAATATGTGAATGTTATTTTTGCGGTTTTACTGGTATTCAGTTTCACAGCGACATCATTTGTGTGCAACCACTATGAGAAAGTCTCAGGCAAAGAGGTGTACAAGGGAGCTCCAAAGTCATTGTATGTGGCAATGGGACTTCAGGAAGGGAACCTTGATCAGGGATGCGGCTCAAACGGATGGTACAATGCATACAATGTCCTGGTACTTGGGGAAACAGAATATGATTTTGATAAAGCTGATGAGGTCGCAAAAGAGAATATAAAAGACAGAATTGAAGATTTCAAAGAGCATCCGGGAAAGATATTGCCATTCTTTAACGAAAAGGTTGCAACGCAGTGGTGCGAGCCTTCCCAACAGGTATTTTGGATGGTGTCAGTAACTGATAATCACGGTGAATTATCTAAATTCGGAAAAAATCTTCTCACCGGAAAAATCAGAGAGAATTTAACCCATTATTTCAGAGTGCTATTGCTCCTGATTCTGGCAGGTAATATAGTCTTCTATATCAGAAGTTTTAAGCGCAAAGATTTCTTCATTTTTGTATTTGGAGTATATGTAATAGGTGGATTTTTGTTCCATGCAGTGTGGGAGGCAAAAGCATTATACATACTTCCGTATTTAGTGATTTCAGCTCCGTGTGGAATAATTGGAATTAATTATTTCTTCGAGTATATCAGATGCAAGATGACTCCCACTTCAAGCACATATGTGCTAAGTGGTGAGTAACAAAATAGTATCAGTGGGAGTACAATCTCACATCTGATATACGCTCCGCGAGGATTGCAGAAATGCGCAGATGAAAATGTCAGCATGAGATAACTTACAGAGTAAATTATCTCATGACTGACGCGCATTTCGCAGCAAGACTCGCGAGCGAGTCTTGAATAATGGAATGAAAGCCGAAAAGCAGAAAAATCAAAAAAATTAGAAATTGATTTACAAGAGAGTTGTAGCATTAATTACAGCTCTCTTGTTTTTTTTAGTTTTTTTTAATGTTTGTTTAAGGTTAGCCCAGTATACTCTAGTCAGTTAAGAAATGTTTGATGAAACAATCCTAACTGAGAACAATCATGACTGAGAAAGAATTTAACTGTGGAAGTTCTCAGGGGATTAGACAAAACTAAACAAATAAGGAGGAATTACAATGAAAAAGAGAGGGATTAACACGATTATCAGTGCAGTTCTTGTTTGCGGAATGATGGCTGCAAATATGCCGACATCAGAGATTGCGTACGCGGCAACGAACTCGAACACCGTAAAAAAGACAACTGTAAATAGCATAAAGGTTTCATCCAAGAAGAAACTGACTATCAAGTGGAAGAAACTTAAAGATGTGACAGCTTACCAGGTTGTGGTTTCAAAGAAGAAATCCGGAAAGAGCGTAGTGTTTAAGAAGACTACAAAGAAGACCAAAGTTACAACCAAGAAAATGAAAGCCGGAACTTATTATGTTAAAGTAAGAGCTTACAAACTGGTTGATGGAAATAATGTTTATGGAAAATACAGCAAGGTTAAAAAAGTTACTGTGACGGATGTGACAGCATTAAGTAACGAGACAGAAGTTACAAAAGCGTATGAGAACGTAACAACAGAGCAGGCGACCACAGCCAATGCTCAGTCCGGAACAAACAGCGCAACAGAACAGGCAACAACAGATAATAAATCAGCGGAATCTGACACAACTGCAAGCGCATCAGAACAGCCAACAGGATTTAACGGACAGGAGCCACCATCAGGATTTAACGGGCAGGAGCCACCAACAGGAATGGAACCACCTTCAGGATTTGAAGGGCAGGAGCCACCAACAGGAATGGAGCCACCTTCAGGATTTGAAGGGCAGGAGCCACCAACAGGAATGGAGATGCCATCTGATATAGAAGATGTGGATCCGTCAATAAAGGAAGAGGCAACAAAACCTGAAAATACAGAGATAAAGGTTGAAGAAGAAATAAAGACAGTTTCTGAGAGTGATGTTGATGTGACCGTTGATTTTGAGGATGAATCAGCAGAGTATACAGGAGTTACAGTTGAGGAAAATGCAGAGAACAGTGTAAAGAAAGTAACAGTGAGTCAGGCCGGTACATATGAATTTACAGGAAAAACAGAGAACACGGTTATTGAAGTTGCAAAAGGAATTAAGGGCGAAGTTGAACTGGTTCTTAACAATCTTGAAATAGATAATACGGAGTACGCAGATAAAACAGGTAAGGACTCACCGGTTATTTCCATAGGAAAAGATATTTCAGTAGAAGTTATTTTGCAGGGAGAGAATACTCTTACGGGAAGTGATAAATTTGTCGCTGCACCGGAAGCAATCATTTCACAGAAAGGAACATCAGCAGTTCTTACAATAGTCAGTGCAGGTGACGGAGTGCTGAATGTTATTGACAAAATGTCTAAGACTACAGAGTTTGGAGACAATGATCCGGCAGACGGTATTTCAACTAAGGGTGAACTCGTTATTAAGAGTGGAACAATAAATGTAAAAGTAAACGGCGATGCACTTAAGGGTACAGGAAATTCCGGAGCAGGGGGCATTACAGTTGAAAACGGAACAATAAATGTTGAGTCATATCTGTCTAACGGTTTGAAATCAAAAAGTGGAAATATCACAATCAACGGCGGAACAGTAAACTTAAATTATACAGCTGACGATGCAATCAACACAAAGAATTACAATGTGACAATCAACGGCGGAACAGTCAATGTAACTAACTGCTACGGTGACGGAATTCAGGGTAACTGGGTAATTATCAACGGCGGTTACACAAATATCACAACGAATTTTGAAAATGCCGGACTCAATTATTACAATACGAGTCTTCCTGTCTATAATTCAATGACAGTAAGCGAGAGTGGAAATTCAAAGACTAAGAAGGAAACGGTTAATGTAGATACCGGAAGTCATAAGGGAATCAAAGCAGGAAAGAAAGCGGAGAGTTATGTGTACAAGGCTGTAAGTGAAGGAAGCGAGTACGTTGCAGGACAGACTTATACTTCTGAAGCTGAAGGAGGAATCAAGATTACAGGAGGAATAGTTGTTGTAGATACGACTGCAGTAGGAATTAAATATAACGGAGGAGGAGGAAACTTCCAGCCGGGAAATAATACACAGACAGGAAGCAACACAACAGGAAATCTTGCGGCGGCAAACAATGACGGGCAGTATATTATCGGTTCACCGGATGACGGCATTAAGAGTAATAATGATTTTGAAATCAGCGGTGGAACAGTGTACGTCGCAGCTTCGGATGATGGAATCAGCGCAGAAGGAAAACTGACAATCACAGGTGAAGCAGTGGTAAATGTTGAGCAGGCTTACGAGGGAATTGAGGCTGCTGAGATTGTTGTAGGTGAGCAGGTCGACAATGCGGAAGCAGAAAGTGGTTATCCATACGTTTCAGTGTACACAAATGATGACGGTATTAATGCATCAGGAAAATCTTCAGTCTCATATGTATATGAAGATGAATCAGAAGAAAAATATGTAAAAACATCTGTATCAACAATGAGTGGTCACAATATGACTGTTAACAGTGGAACAGTTGTTGTCATGATAGCTGACGATGTGACACAGACATACTCATTAGAAGTAAAAGATGGAATGGGTGTGCTTGACAACAACAGCACATTTGATGGAACATTCAGAGCTAACGGTGACGGCATTGATTGCAACGGTTCGTTCTACGCATACGGTGGAGCAGTTGTTGTCTGGGCAGCAGCCGGCAACGATAATTCAGCAATCGATACAGGAGACAGCGGAGCTGAATATGTAATAGCTGACGGAGCAAAAGTTATCACACTTGCAAGTACTCAGGGAATGACAAATAATCCTACAAAGCTTGAAGAAAATGCAGTTTCATACTCAAATGCAAATATAAGCGCAGGTACAGCTTTTGCAATAACAGACAGCAATGGGAATACGGTAGTTGCATTTAAGGCACTTAAAAAAGTATCAAATATTCTTTATTGTAGTGCAGGTCTGAGCGGAGATTATACTCTGACATCAGGTGGCAGCGTAAGTGATAAGGTTAATGTAAATTCAGTTCACGACGGACGCTATGGCATATACGATGGAAGTGGTTCAACAGCAGTATCAACAGCTACTGCATCCACTACAATTCAGGGCGGACAAGGCGGATTTAATCCGGGTGGACCGGGTGGTCAGGCAGGCCCCGGTGGTCAGGGCGGTTTAGGACCAAAGTAAACAGATAGAATGAAACTCCCCCTTCTATAGTTGCTGAGAAAAATGAGTGAGAAAATAGTTCTTGAATTTTTTCTTTAGTATTAATGGATGTGTGGTATAATAATACCATCTATTGAGAACGGATTATCAGAAAGAAGGTTGGGGATATGAAAAAGGCCAGAAAACCTTTAAGGAGGAGTATTTTCCTTGTTACAACTTTATTTATATGTATATTAAGTGCAATGCTTGCAGGTATTGTGTTCTTTACTATGAGTAAGATGATTCATGACGGATATGCATCAAACATAGAAGGATTGTTGCATTATGTTGAGGTTCAGATTGATGTAGATGATTTGGAGCAATGCATGGATACGGGGGTAGAGTCCCAAAAGTTTGCAAAACTTCAGGAAGAACTGGACACTATCAGAGAATACACAAACATTCATTATATTTATGTAATCGTGCCTTTAAACACTGATGACCGAGATAATATACTTAATGTTATTGAGGGCTATACCAAAGAAGAATACGAACAGAACGATGTGGTGCATTTGAACGAATTGTCGGGAGATGCATATTCAGCAGAGAATGCAAAGAAATATCTGGATGCGTACAATTCAGGAAAAATTACATTTTTTAGGGAAAAGAGCAAATGGGGAGAGGATTATACCGGACTTTTGCCACTTCGCAACTCCAAAGGAGAAACTGTTGCGGCTTTATGTATTGATGAGGATGTCAATGAGATTCATCATGAACTGATACTGAGGGTTATTGAAGTTGTATTTTTTGTGGCAGTAATCGGTTTTGTTTTTATTGTATTTTTCCTTAAATGGACAAGAAAGAAAGTTACAGGACCAATTGAGTTGCTTGAAGAAGGAGCAGTGGAATATGCTTCAAAATGCAGAGATGATCAGATTACCGGTGAATTAAAAATAAATGTACCCGACATTCATACCGGAAGTGAAGTTGAGACTTTGTCAGATGCGGTGGTTGAGATGAGTGAGGCTATTCATGATTATGTGACACGAATGGTGTCTGTCGAGCGTGCGGCTTATTCACGAATCAGTGCACTGAACGGAGATTTTTTGTGCGTTTATATTGTTGATCCTGAGACTGATGATTATAGTGAGTATAGTGCGTCAGAGGCTTTTGAGGACTTTGGTATACCAAAGTCCGGAGATGATTTCTTTGAGCAGTCGCGTGAGAATGGTCGCATACTTGTGTGCCCGGAAGATAAAGACAGATTTCTTACATTTTTCAACAGGGAGGCTATCATCTCAGAGATTAAGAAAAATGGTATTTTTTCTATGCGCTACCGCCTAATGGTAGAAGGAGAAGAGGTTTATATTCAGTTAAAAGCCGCATTGGTTGAAGAGGAACAAGGGCCACGTATCATAGTTGGTGTTTATAATATCAATTCTCATGTAAAGCAGGAAGAAGAATATGAGAGACAACTCAGACAGGCCCAGAACAAGGCAAGCATCGATGCTCTTACCGGAGTTAAAAATAAACATTTATTCTTGGACTATGAAGAGGATATTAATAAGCAGATTGATAGAGGTGAAAGTACGGAATTTGCTGTTGTTGTTCTGGATTTGAACAATTTGAAAAAAGTTAATGATGAGCAGGGACACAAAGCGGGGGATAAGTATTTGTGTGATGCAAGTGATATTATTTGTTCAATCTTTTCCCACAGTCCGGTTTTTCGTATAGGTGGAGATGAATTTGCAGTAATTGTAAGGGGACAAGATTATAAGCAGATTGACAATCTTGTTGGTGTGATGGCAGAACATAACAAAAAAGCCGTAGAAGAAGGTGGAATTGTCATAGCCTGTGGCATGGCAAAACTGGAGGATGACAATTCATTTAACAGAGTATTTGAGAGAGCAGATCAGAGAATGTATGAAGACAAGAAGAGGTTGAAGGGGCAGTAAGATAAGCAATTATTATAAGCAAATATAATAAGTAAAGATAATAAGCAAATATAATAAGTAAAGATAATAAGTAAATATAATAAACAGATGGTTAATGGGAACGCAGAAGGAATAATGCGTTCCTTTTTTATCTTATGGCTGACGCGCATTCCGCAGCAAGAACGCCAAGAGCGTTCTTGAATTGACAACTGCTTGCAATCCTGAAGCAAGCGAAGCGTTTTCTGGGATTTGAAACATTTCAACTGTTTTTTGTACTTTTTTTGAAAAATACCCCTATTTTTAGCGAATGGCACAAATAATTCAAAAAATATCACCTTTTTATGTGTACAATTTTTGAAGCATGTACATAATCTGATAGTCAGTTACACTCAGAGATTTCTTCATTATACATCCCTTTTGGCAAAATGCATTTTTGAGATGTACACTTTTTCAACTTGATTTCATTATGCTGACACCCCGTTTTGAAAATTCATCAAATGGGATGCCGGAGGTAACTATTTTCTCAGAAACTCCTGACACCCCGTTTTGAAAATTCATCACATGGGATGCCGGGGGTAACTATTTTCTCAGAAACTCCTGACAACCCGTTTTGAAAATTCATCAAATGGGATGCCGGGGGTAACTATTTTCTCAGAAACTCCTGACAACCCGTTTTGAAAATTCATCAAATGGGATGCCGGAGGTAACTATTTTCTCAGAAACTCCTGACACCCCGTTTTGAAAAATCTTCATATGGGATGCCGGAGGTGACTTTTCCCACAGAAACTCCCTACACCCCGTTTGGAGAATTTTTCACATGGGATGCCGGAGGTAACTTTTCAGTCAGAATTATTGGATTGATAACGAAATACGCTGATGAAAATAAATTTCAACTATGATAAAATAAAAGATATAACTAAATAGAATTTCACAACTATAAGGAGAGCAGAGGTCGGGAAACTCGAATAATTATAAAGATAAACTATTAGAGAAATTTACAGAGCAACGGTATGAAATAATATAATAGCAACTGCGAGAAAAACTACAATAGCAACTAAAAGAAAAACTACAATAGTAAACATAAGAATAAACACAACAGTAGCTGGATTAGATAGAATCTTTGATGGGGAGTGATTGAATGTATACGGAACAGGAGTATAAAAAAGACTTGTTGTTTATTTCAAAAATAGAGAGTCTTATGTCTAAAAAAGTAGAGTATGTCGCATACTACTTTGGTTTTGTGTCATGTCTGCTTGCTCACGTAATGTATTTGCTTATCTTTAGGCATTATGGAGTCAGATTTATGGCATACTTTAATATTTTCAGCGTGATTTTTTATATTGCAATGATTGGAGCGACCAATAAAGTTTATAACAAGATTAATCTCGTATATGCGTCAATTATAGAGATTGTTATACATGCGTCTTTGGCTACGGTGTGTCTTGGATGGAAACCGGATTTTGGAATGTTTCTTTTGATGCTGATTCCTATAGGTTTTCTTATGCCAAACAAGACTCACAAAGTATCTGTTATTCTTATGCTAATCGATCTGGCATTATATGGATATTTGAGATATGTCTACACTGACAGTTCAAAAATTCTGTATAACCTGGATGATAATATAATAACTACAATATTATATTTTATAAATTTTACAATAGGTAGTGTTGTTCTTATTTATATAACTACTATTTACTCATTTTTGAATCATTATACTCAGTGTAAACTTAGGGTACAGAATGAGCAGCTTAGAATATTGGCCACGATTGATCCACTGACAAAACTGAAGAACCGAAGAGCTTTTAATGACGAAATGAAAAAGGTTTGCGATGACAGCAAAACTTCCGGCGACAGTTATATATTGGCTATCGGCGACATTGATGATTTCAAAAAGGTAAATGATACATATGGTCACGACTACGGTGACATTGTTTTAAAAGAGGTTGCAGGTATCATTCAAAGAAATATGCCGGAATTTGCCAATGCTGCAAGATGGGGCGGAGAGGAATTTATTATTTTGTTCCCTAACTGCAATATGAAAGGCGGCGCAGAGTATATAGAAAAGATTATTTCTGAGGTCAGAGAAAATAAATTTTCAAAGGATGGTACAGAGTTTGGTGTCACCATGACTTTTGGAGCGATTGAAGGAACTTCAGACAGCAATTTTGAGAAGAATATCAGTCAGGCAGATGCAAGATTGTATAAAGGTAAAAATAACGGGAAGAATCATGCTGAGTACACCGATTAAAGGAAGATTTTTGTGCGCATTTCAGTATTGTGAAAAAATGAAGAAAAAATGTCGAAATACAGTATTGTGAAAAATGAGAAAAAAATGTCGAAGTATAGTATTGTGAAAAATGAAGAAAAAATGTCGAAGTACAGTATTAATAGAAAAAATGAGGAAAGCATGTCGAACTACAAAAGTAATGGAAAAAACAGCAACAGTAATGGTGGAAGTTCAAGTAACGGCGGTGGTTTTCAAGTTATAAAGTTTAAGATTTGTTTATATATTTCAATATTGGCGGTATTGGGAATTGTTGTTGCAACTTTATGTTTTCCACATAATCCCCCTAAAGAAATACCTAACATTTCTGATGTTAATATAGAGGAAATAAGGGTGGGCAACAAATATAATGTGGACTTTTATAAAAACTATGGTTGTATCTGGGAAACATCTGCGTTGGATTTTACAGGGTTAAAGAGAACTTACACACAAATATTTCTGGTTTCAATTGATGAAAATGATGATAAATTGATTGGAATCATGATAGAAAATGATAAATCGTTTATTAGAACTGCTATAGATAAAGCAATTTCAGGATATGTTGACGTTGATTTGGCTGAGAATTATGTTGGGAAAATCAGAGAGTATGATTCAATCATGACTAGGATAACAAATGAAAATATTGAGAAACTTGGCCTGAAAGATGAGAATATTGAAATTCTGCCATATTATATTAATACTTGCCATGATAATTATATTATAGCAATAATATGTTTGGTATTTTTCCTGTTTGTATTTGGGGGCATGTTGATTTATTCAATTTATCTGAACAAAAAGGGAAGAACGCCTGACAGTGAAGTGACAATATTTATAAGAGATTCTTTGGGAAATGATGGCGACTGTTATGGAAAGCAGATATGGCACAGCCAGTTAGTGGAAGTTGAAAAGAATGAAAAATATGAAGAATATATGAGTATACAGAGCAGGTGCAAAAATGTTAATTTCGCATTTCGAAAATACTATATTTTAGATTTCCTTAAGTTTTTTATAATGGGATTGATTGCTACGTATCTTGTACTGGGGTTTGTTTTTTCATACAATCCGCATAAATGGTATTTCATGTTTTATGGGATTGGCTTTGTGATAACCTGTGTCGTAGCACTGGGTTGGATTATTGCTTTGGTATATGAAATTATCGTTTGTTTTTTGAATCCAGTGAGTTTTGCAATAAAGAGTTATATTAAAAACAGTAAATATCCTGACGAATATTTGAAGGCATATCTGTCAAAGGGTGACTTGGTGATGATGGGGCGTGGCTTTATGTATTTGACAAGTGATTTTTTGATCACCGGAAACTCATATAGGGTCATTATTTCACGTTTTGATAATATTTATAAGATATCATGGTGTGAGAAAGAGGAAATATATGGGCATACTAAGAGAATGATTCAGTGGATAAGATTTTATGACAGTGAAGGTAACTTTGGTGATGTGTATGTAAGTTGGGGCAAAGCAGTTCCGGGATTGTTATATTTAAAAAGTCGAATGCAAGAGCGCTGACTCCCACTTCAAACACATATGTGTTAAGCGGTGCGAAACAAAAAAATGGCGGTAATGAGTGCTGAGTTGTTTTAGAAGGAGATAAGTTTGAAAAAGAAGACAGATATTAATATGAGTTTTAAAAATATAAAGTTTGTGGTTGCGGCAACACTTATGTCGGTTGTTATATTGTCAGGATGTGCAGGTTCTGATAATAATGCTGGTAATGGCAATCAGATTAACGCAGAAAATGATGCCGGGGATAACAATGCAAATGGTAATAAATCAAATGATAGTAATGCAGACAATAATGGGGAAACTGGCGCACAGGATAAAGCAAGCAGAAATGCAGCCCCTGATTTTACCGCAGAGCTTGCTGATGGAAGTACATTTACTCTTTCTTCTGCAAAGGGGAAGGTTGTACTCATTAATATATGGGCTACATGGTGCGGTCCATGTTGTGGAGAAATGCCTGCATTTCAGAAACTCTATGAAGAGTATGGCAATAAAATGCAGATTGTAGCAGTTAATTACGCAGAGCCAAAGGAAGATGTCAAACAGTTTCTAAAAGAAAACGAATATACATTCCCGGTTGCATTCGACGAAAATGCAGAGGTTGCAGCAAAGTATCCTTCACAGGGAATTCCATACACGATTATTGTTGATAAAGATGGAGCAATATATAAGACATTTGTTGGCGCTCAGTCAGCAGAGATTCAGTATGATATCTATAAGAAAGCAATCGAAGGTGCGATGAATGAGTAAAGAAAAGTTTGCACGATTTACAGTACTTGGAATTGCCCTTGTGCTCATTGGAGTTGGAGTGTATACAGGCGAGTTTGTGAGTGTTTACAGGAAGGCTTCCATGATTTGTTTCGAGTGCATAGGAATTGGTTGATATTTTGATTGTTAATTAGGTTTGGATATAAGATGAAGAAATTTGTTGATAAGCATGGGCGGAGGCTTACGCAGGTAGTCACTGCGGTTTTGTACAATTGTAATATAACGGGATTTGCAAAGGGTGAGATATACCAGGGCAAATTGAAAAATGCATGTGTTCCGGGGCTTAACTGTTATTCATGTCCGGGAGCAGTAGGCGCCTGTCCTATGGGAAGCCTGCAATCTGCGCTGGTGACGTCGAGATACCGCTTCCCATATTATATTTTGGGCATGCTCCTGTTAATGGGAGTTTTACTTGGAAGGTTTGTTTGCGGCTTTATGTGTCCCGTAGGTTTGGTTCAGGAACTGCTCTATAAGATACCGGGAAAGAAATTAAAAAAGAGTAAAGTTACGAGAGTTCTTTCCTATGGCAAATATGTGGTTCTTGTAGCGTTGGTAGTGATGTTTCCTATTTTCTTGAGAAAGCCGGGTTTTTGTAAATATGTTTGTCCCGCCGGAACTTTTGAGGGCGGAGTGTTGCTTGGTATTACAAATACATCGGTGAGAGCCATGCTTGGAAGACTTTTTACCTGGAAGATGGTGGTTCTTGTGATTATTGTGGTATCGGCTGTTTCTATTTACAGGAGCTTTTGCAGATTCATATGTCCTCTTGGAGCATTTTACTCCTTGTTTAACAGGTTCTCATTTGTTAGAATGGTTGTTGATGAGTCGAAATGCAACCACTGTGGTGCCTGCCGGAAGTTTTGCAGGATGGATATTAAAACAGTTGGTGACAGAGAGTGCATACAGTGCAGGGAATGCAAGAAAGTATGCAGTCAGAATGCGATTTCATAGTCGGAAAATTAGGAAGCGTTCTTGAAGCGAGACTGAGAAACAGTTGAATAACAGGAGGATATTAGAGTGAATAAAGGTTTTATATTTGGATTTGTTACTGCATTAATTGTAGTTGTTGTAATAGGTGGAGCTTTTATGTTGGGGCGTGGTTCTGCCAATAAGGAAGACAATAAAGCCACGGTTGCCCAGAATGATGCAGATGTCAAAAAAGATGATGCAAATGTTAAGAATGCATCAGATAAGAATGCATCAGATAGCAATGAGGCAGCTGATAACGCAGGTAAATCAGTTGATAATGCAGGTGATTCGGCAGATAATTCTGCAGATTCCGGAGAGGAGTTTAAGCCGGACGGTGTGGAGCAGGTAGTTGAGGGTGTCAATGTCTCAAATGTCCAGGAATGGGATGAAGGAGATTTGCATTGCTATAACTATACTGTACAGATTACTAATTTTAATGATGAGAAGGCAGATGACTGGACATTCGATTTGGAAGTTCCTGAAGGCAGTGAACTCAGCCAGTACTGGGAATGTGAAATGGTACTTAAAGATAATATGATTACTGTGAAGCCTGTGGATTATAACAAGGAAGTTGAGGCAGGTGCAACAGTTTCATTTGGATTTATCATCAAAACAAAAGTTAAGTATGACTGGAAAAAGGCTGATATGAGATTAGGCATCTAACACGTATGTGATAGGTGGGAGGAGTGACAAAAAAATTCGATTCTGAAAGTAGTTGAGCCAGGATATAAGCCGGTACAGTACGAGTGGAATTAGAGCGAAATATAAAGTGTTAATGAATTAAGTTATTAAGTTATTTAGTAATTAAGTAATTAAGTAATTAAGTAATTAAGTTATTAAGGAATTAACACATAAAAGAAGCGTTATACTGACAAAGATTGGTGTGACGCTTCTTTCTCTTTTCATCTGTAAAGCCCGGAATAATACAACAGACGAAATAGTCGATTTCTTCATTTTCATCTGTAAAACTCGGAAATAAACTATTTACAATAGATGCATTTTTCTTAAATGAAGACAGGCATATGTATAATATAGCGGTGCTTATGAATTCTAATGGGAAGTACGATTATTGTCCGATTTTTGACAATGGCGCAGGTTTGCTGTCAGATACTTCATTGGATTATCAGATTTATATTTTCAAAAAAGGATGTTGAAGAAATAATAAATGATGCTGAAATATATGATACTATGGTAAAAGAAAGAGAGAATAGATTAGAGTAAATCGGAAAGAGCGAAGAACAAAGAGAAAGGTAGAGAGGTAAATATGGCAGGAATTGATACAGAGAGAATTGCTCAGGATGCGATAGAGGCTATCGCAGAGAGAATTCAGAATTTGAATACACTTAATATTATTGTTGCGGGAAAGACCGGAGTTGGAAAGAGTACATTGATCAACGCGGTGTTCAAGGAAAAACTTGCAGAGACAGGCATGGGAAAACCTGTGACTGATCACATGCGAAGGATTACCAAGAAAGGTATCCCACTTGCAATTTATGACACAAGAGGATTTGAACTTGGAAAAGAAGTACAGACTCAGGTCAAGCAGGAAGTGGTTGAGACTATTACACAGGGATTGATTTCCAAAGATGTAAATAAAGCAATCCACTGCATCTGGTATTGCATCAACACAGCATCAAACAGAATTGAGCCTGAAGAGATAGAGTGGATTAGAGAATTTTCAAAGGAGAATCAGCTCACTCAAGTGCCTGTAATTATAGTACTTACTCAGTCATTCTCAAAGAAAAAGGCAGAGGAACTTCGCCGCATGCTTCTTGATGAAAACCTTGATGTGGTGCAGATTGTACCCGTTCTTGCTGAAGATTATGAGATTGACGAAGATATTTCAATAAAGTCATACGGGCTTGGGATGCTGATTCACGTTATGGGAGAGGCGCTTCCGGATGAACTTCAGGATACATTGCAGAATGTGCAGATAGCGAGTCTTGAGGAAAAGAAAAAGAGAGCCCACAAGGCTGTTGCAACAGCCACAATGGCAGCGGCTGGTGAGGGAGCAGTACCGGTCCCCTTCGCTGATTGTGCCATGTTAGTTCCAACTCAGCTGACCATGATTGCGTCTATTACTGCAATATTCGGATTTGAGGTGAATAAGAGTCTTATCACAGCATTTCTGTCAGCAACTCTTGGAACAGGTGGTGCAACAATACTTGGAAGAACCGTTGTATCAAGCCTCTTAAAAGCAATACCGGGGGCAGGTTCAGTGGCAGCCGGAGCAATAAATGCCGGAACTGCCGGAGTTATTACGGCAGCTCTCGGTGAAACATACATAAGAATATTGTCCGCGGTGTTTAGCGGTGAGATGAGCCTTGATGATATTGGAACAAAAAAAGGCAAGGAATTTATTGCGAAGCTGTTCAGGGAGGAACTCAATAACTAGAGACGTTCTTGAATAACGGATAGGCTCAAAAAGCCCGTAAAATAAGGGATGCAACCATTGGTTGACAGATTTCCAAGCAGAGTTGGTAGCCTGCAACAGGGAAAAATTATATGCTAAAGCCACAACAGAAAAAATAACAACAGAAAAACCACAACAGGTAAAAATAACAGAAAAAACATAACATAAAAAATGCAGAAAAGTTATTTTAAAAACTTTTGTGGTAAGGAGGAGTAATATGATTTTAGCAGACAAAATTATTGTGTTAAGAAAAAAGAATGGATGGTCCCAGGAAGAACTGGCAGAGAAATTAGGAGTCAGCCGACAGTCAGTTTCAAAGTGGGAAAGTGCAATGTCCATACCTGATATGGGAAGAATAGTTGAGATGTCAAATATTTTTGGCGTGAGCACAGATTACTTATTAAAGGATGAAATCGAATCGGCAACTCCGGACAGTGATACAATCGAAAAACAAAAGGATGAACTTGAACCGCCGGCAAGAAGAGTTTCCATGGAGGAGGCCAATAATTATCTTGAGACGGTAAGGGTGTGTGCAGGTAAAATAGCGTTAGGTGTTATGCTCTGCATTTTGAGTCCGATACTTCTTATAGTATTGGCAGGGGCACAGGAAGCAAAAATAATTGAGATGACAGAAGATCAGGCAGCAGGAATTGGAGTTATGGTACTGCTTCTTATGATAGGCGTTGCTGTAGGATTGTTTGTATTTTTTGGAACAAGACTTGAAAAGTATGATTATTTGGAAAAAGAACTGATTGATACTGAATATGGCGTTGACGGAATGGTAAAGGATAAAAAAGAAAAATATGCGCAAACTCATCTTCTTCTTTTGACAGTTGGAATTGTAATGTGTGTTGTATCCTGCGTGCCGATTTTTGGCGCGACGATATTGTATGGTGAAGATGAATTTGCATGTATTGCTGCAGTGGGAGTGCTGTTGGCGCTGGTTGCAGTCGGCGTGTTCTTTATAGTTTTGACATGTATAAGAATGGGCGCGATGCAAAAGCTCTTGGAAGAGGGTGAATTCTCTAAAGACAATAAGCGCAGAAAGATGGTTCAGGAACCAATTAGCAAAATATACTGGGGAATAGTTCTGGCAATATATCTTGGATGGAGCTTCATTACAAATGACTGGGAGAATTCATGGATAATCTGGCCTGTTGCAGCAGTTCTCTTTGGATCAGTTGTTGGTATAGTTCATATGGCGAGAAAGTAGAATTTGAATATAATGCAAAAAGTAATTATTATATGACAAATGTATTATAAATGTGTAACTAATGAAAATATAATGAAAAAACAATGTAAAAAAAATGCAAAAAAGCATTACAATTAATCAAAAAGGTTGATTGAAACGGTTCATTTTGATAAAGTCTCCCGTGGAAAGAAGAGGGAATCTTCTTTTAAGTATAGAAAATGAGAATAAAAAGGGAGAAGGAAAAATGAAGAAAGCATTATTAAGTTTCACTTTGGCAGCAGCTATGATTGCAGGAACAATCGCAGTTAATCCGGTTGCAAAAACAACAACAGCAGAGGCAGCAACAACAACTCAGGTTGTTAACTACGCATTAGGAAAGGATGTTATCGCATCCAGCACAGAAAATGCAGATTATGTTGCACAGAATGCAGTTGATGGAAACATGAGCACAAGATGGTCATCAGCTTTTAATGATGGTGAGTGGTTTGTAGTTGACCTTGGACAGATTCGTACAGTTGGATCAGTTAGAATGTACTGGGAAGCAGCATATGCAGCAGAGTACACAATTTCTTGGTCACAGGATAATGTAACATGGTATGATGCAGCTTCAAGAATATGCGATTACTACTCATCAGAGACAAGCGAAATGTTCTACAACAGACCTGTTAGATATATTAAGATTACAATGGATAGAAGAGGAACAGTTTACGGTTCATCACTCTATGAGTTTGAAGTATTAGGTTTAGAGGAAGTTGAAGAGACAACAACAGAAGCTCCTACAACAGAGGTTCCAACAACATCTCAGCCTACAGTTACAAACATTGCATTAAACAAACCTGCAACAGCTTCTTCAATTGAAGGTGTTGAGTACGATGCTTCAAAGGCATTTGATGGAGATATGAATACAAGATGGTCATCTCAGTTCTCTGATGATCAGTGGTTAACAGTAAGCCTTGGTAAGATTTGCCACATCGAATATGTAGAGTTCCAGTGGGAAGCAGCTTATGCAGCATTTTCTGAAGTTCAGGTTTCATTTGATGGAGAGAACTGGACATCATATCGATTGACAAAGAGCCATGGTATTTCAGACAGACTTTACGTATTTACAGCAGGACGCTACGTAAGATTTAAGGGTGTTAGAAGAGCTACTCCATACGGATACTCAATATATGAGATGAGAGTTGGAGGATGGGAGTTATACTAATCCCCATTTCCATTCGTAGCTTATGAGAAGTACTGATGTACTCTTCATATTATATATAGATAGTTACAACAAGAGCCTTGCGAATTTTCGCAAGGCTCTTCGTTTATGTGCGTTTAGTTATGAACGTTACTGTCAGGTATCTTAAATTCATAGCCACAGAGGGTTATTTTATCCATTTCGTCAAGGGGAATCATTTCTTCAAAGCATCCGTTAATTCTAAATGATATTGTTCCATCATCTTTACAACGTGGTCCGCTGATGCCGTTAAACTCTACGATTTCCCCAGATTTTAAGTGCAAAGTGAAATTGCCTGATTTCTCTACATTTTTGATGATTTCATAGCCGCCTTCCTCTAAACTGTCAAAGTTTATACTGAAATAGAATCCGACAGGGGATATGGCGAGATTTTCAAGTTGTGTATCGTATCCTGCAATATTCAGCGTTTGACCTTTGGCTAAATTGACAGTTGAATCTTCATAATCAAAATCAGTAGGAATAGAAAAATCCCAATTACCTTTGATGGTTTGTGATGGAGTATGGGTGTCATCGGTGAAAAGATAAACATTAGTCATATGAACATCAACTTTACTGCCGATTGTTTCGTTGAACCTGTATATTATGAATAATTTTATGCGGTTTGAAGAACTTTCTTCTTCTATAATTCCACTTTCTCCTCCCTCAGATGAATTGCCATTGGAATCAACATCTTCTATTTCGTCAAACCACAAATCCGTACATGGTTTTCCATCAACATCAAAGGACTTACCGTCGGTTCTTGTTATTGTATAAATAATACAAATTTGATGAGAATCGCGAAGAACACCATCTGCTGTGATTTTTATTCCGCCGTCTTTAACACTCATATTAAGTGCTTTTCCCATACTGTTAGCAATTGCCATTTTTTTGTTAGAATCAATATTAAATACATTTTTGATGCCTGTTGAAAGAATTCCTGAAGTTGCCGCAACTGTAATAGAGCTGATGCAGGCAATTAAGGCTACACAGGCACATACTTTTGTGAAAGACAGTTTTCGTTTTTTGGCATAACCACTTTCATTAATTAATGATAAAACATTGTTTTTTGTTTTTCTATTTTCAATATCGGATAATTTAATATCTTCATACTCTTCGAGATTCATATTTACGTTATTTAGTAATTCGTACATTTCTTTCATGATGCTCGCCCTCTCTTTCTTAATTTCTTTTTTGCTCTTGATAAACGATTGTAGATAACAGCTTTGCTCATGTTAACAGATTGGCTTACGCTATCGAGAGATTCCTCGTTGACATACAACCGCATAAACAGTTCTCTGTCTTTAGAAGATAAGCTGGAAAGCAGTTCCTCCGTCTGTTCGGATATCTCATTCTCAAAAATATCCGGACTCACGGATTTATCATATTCTGTTTCTTCCAATGAAACTTCAGTAAACTGTTTTTTATATTTCCTCAGATAGTCAATGGATTTATACTTTGCTATTGCTGCAATCCAGTTTTTGAAGCTGTTCTTTTCAGGGTGAAATGAATCAATATTTTCCCATACTGCGAGTAAAACATCGTTCATGCATTCCTCCTGATATTCCGTCATATGTATCATGGTTTTGGATATAACTGATTTTATCAGTCCCCCATATTCATCAATCACATACATTAAAGCATTTTGATTTTGTTGTTGTAACTCCTTTATGAAGTTATGCTCATCAATTTTCATAAGTACTCCTTGTTGGTTTATTATCCCGGGTTTTTTGGCCTTACACTTTCTATTACGAAAAAAGCCCCCTATAATCTATCATATTTTTGAAAAAATTTAACAAATTATAGCAAGAATTCTCCCTCCTCTACAGGTGGTGAGATGAATTGCAAAAAGATGAAAAAACAGAAAAAGAACACTTGTTCGATAGCGGAAATAGTGGTATAATATAATCAGTCGAAAAGATGATAGGAGGCTGATTATATGGATAAAATGGATAATAATGCACATTCAGTATATCTGCTTTATTACCATCTGATAATGGTGATAAAATACCGCAGAAAGGTTATTGATGATGATATATCAGAAAGAGCAAAAGAAATATTTGGATACATTGCGCCCAAATATGGAATAGTGATT
>JAEEGL015303225.1_pt1 | contig 28754 bp, 33 predicted proteins | sample 9134231 | NCBI WGS metagenome assembly JAEEGL01 (sample SAMN16246548, study PRJNA631951) | gut metagenome | biome: gut microbiome; feature: rumen; material: fiber-attached | host: Bos | place: Iran: Karaj | collected 2018-10 | reverse complement strand
TAAAGAGAGACGGAGGGACTAGCCCTATGAAGTCTCACCAACCTATTAAGTTAGGTGGTAATGCTAGATCTATAAGATAACTTAAGACTTAAGAGTTATCTTAAGTCTTTTTTTCTAGCAAAGATGTTAGAAAGGAATAGTTATGAAAAGAACACAATTTATAATTAGAGAATATGATATATCTAAAAGAGAAGAATTCTATAATTATATTGTTAATAAATATGGTTATAATGTACTTTTACCTAAAGAGAGAATGATTAATAATAAGTTCCCTTTTGTAGTAGATATGAAGAAAAAAGAATTTTGGGTTTGTGAAAGTGTTGCTTGTTGTGCAGCAGCAGCCCAAAATGGTGTAATTATTACTATTTCAGAATTTAAAGAAGGAAATAAGTGATAAGTCGGTAATAATTATAGTGAAGGCATATAATGAGTGCTGACCTCGCGAGGAGGTGATCTATATGTCTAAAAAAGACTTATTAATCTTTTCTTTAGTCATAATTATCATCTTACTTATTCTTTTTACATGATAATTATAATCACTAAAAAAAGCACTCATTAAGAGTGCAACCACAAATTTGGTTAGCACTTATGTGCCTTCCTATTTGTATTATAACAAAAAAATATCCTTACGGATATCTTTTTTATCTATGTTAAAGAAAGGATTACATAGATAATGAAAACAAACTACTTTATACAATTTTTAGAAAAGTGTTACAACGAAAATGGAGAATATTCGTTAACACAATTGAATTATAACATGGGTTTTTAAAATTTGACTGCCTTTTGAAGGATTTTGTTTGTGAATAGGTAATAAATATAGTGAAGGCATATAATGAGTGCTAACCTCGTTAGGAGGTGATTATATGTCTAAAAAAGATTTATTAATCTTTTCATTGGTCATAATTATCATCTTACTTATTCTATTTACATGATAATTATAAAAATAAAAAAAAGCACTCATTAAGAGTGCGACCAAACCGGTTAGCACTTAAATATGCCTTCCTATTTGTATTATAACAAAAAAATATCCTTACGGATATCTTTTTTATCTATGTTAAAGAAAGGATTACATAGACAATGAAAACTAAACAAGATATACAAACACAAATGTTTAACGAAGGATTAGTTCTTTCGTTAACACAATTGAATTATAACATGGCTTTTTTGATTTTGGGGTTAAAGTTTTAAAGTGTTATAATTATTTTGGTGATTGAAATGAAAGAATTATATTATGTATATATATCTGATGATGGCACTATTGGTAGAGTTGCTAAGAGAGGGGCTGATCGTTTGTATTATGGATGGGATAATGGAAAATGGATTGAAATGCCTGGATTGATTAAAATTGAATTTGATATAACAAATTATAGAGAAATAAGCAAAGAAGAAGCAGAAAGAATAATAAAAGAACAAGATAAAGAAACGAAAGAGGATGCTTAAGTATAATATATGTCTAATATTATTAATTCTATTAAGATATTAATAAAGTAACTAGAAATAATTGAAATATATAATAAATTAAATAAATATTTGTAATCTTATGTTATAATACATTTCGACGTTTGGGGGAATGTATATGAAAATAACATTTGTAAAGAGTGGAAGTAAGTATTTTATTTCTATAGATGATACAATCATGCCATATAGTGAAGAGAATTTAGCAAAAGTAAATAGTCGTTTATCATTACCTGCTACTGTATATTTTCATAATTGTCCTTTTGATTTTATTGGTAGCTTAGTAGTTAAACTATTTGATGAAACTACTGATATACATATTGTGAGAATAGATAGAAAAGATAATTCATTAGATTATGAAGCTAATTTTACGAAAGTTAAAGAATTACCTGGTATGGGTTTAAAATAAAAAAGAGGATTAGTCCTCTTTTTTTATTAGATTTATAATATATAAAATATCAGATGTTATTAAGAACATGATGAATGGTAAGAATGCTTTATAAGTAAAATAATTATTAAGATTAGAATGATATGATAAAACTAAATATCTTAAAAATGGTATTAAACTTATTATGATTAAGAATAGATAATTAATTCTATTCTTTTTTAGTTTTATTATATTAATAATAGAGATAAATAATGATACTGCTACAAAGATATATATAAAGTTTATGTTATATGGTAACAATGATTTAAATGCTATTTTTATAGTATTTGTAATATTTTTACTTTCTTTAAATAATTCTAGTTTTAATGGGTCAAATACTTTATCTATGAAATGACCATGATAGTGAATTACTACTAGTAACCATTTAAATAGATAAGAAATAGTAAATCCTAATAACCATAATAAAATAGGTATTATGATAGTTTTTATACTAATTTGTTTTTTATCTTTGAAATGTAAGAATATATAAATAAATAACGGTAATGTTAGAGTGATTGTTTCACATGTTATTAAATCAAAATATGATGATAACATACCTATTATTAAGAATAAGATGTTAATGTTTTGATCTTTTTCATATTTATGAATAATGATAATAGATGTAATCATTGCTAAATAAAATATATTAATTAAGTTGGTACAATTAGTTACATTAAACATATTTATACTTATAGCACCAAGAATAAATGCTATTGTTAATAAGATACTATGTTTTAATAGTTTAAATAATAAAACACAAAAGATAATTAGAAAGATTACAAGATGTATTTTATAAATAGTTTTAATAGTAAAGAATGATAATAATGGTTTTAAGATAACTAAATTACCATGCCAATATCTAGAGTATTCTTTATTAACACTATAATCATTAATAGATTTAAAATGTCTTATTTTTTCTTGAGCCTTAGAATCATAATTCATTTCAATCATTTCTGTATAATAATCTTTATTGTTTTCTAAATAAATAATACTTATTTGGTTTAATTCATTTGTCATATCTACTTGGTGTAGGTTTGGTTTAGTACTCTTTATTTGCTTTTTATAATAATCTTGGAAATAAGTAGTAGATTTAATAATATTTATTCTACTTTTAGTATTAGGTATTGTTTTTTCTAGTATGGATAAACTAGTCATAATTGTTAGAACTATTATAATAGTTAATAGATATTTTAGGATTCTTTTCATGATATATCACATCCATACTTTTCATTATAGAAGTTGTAACGTTCTATCAACCAATTCTTAAAGTGATCAGTATAATCATTATAATTATTGTTATACCAATACTTACTATTAGCATTACCTGATTTTTGAAGATAATCAATTTTAGAATCAAGATTATCTATTTCTTCTTTATAGATATGACAAGCTTCTTCTTTCCAGTATTTAGCTACTGATTTATTAAATTCCTCAATGCTTAATAATTTTATAAAAAGAACAGTAGGGCTTGTTATTCTTTTTTGATTAATCTCTGTTATGTTTGGATCATCAGCAAATGCATCATAAGCTAAATCAAAATCCCAAATTGGACCTATATGAATTCTATCATCTGGACCATCCATATATAAATAGAAACTAGATTGTAGTGAATCACCATTTAAGGCAAAATCAGAAATAATATAATATTTAACAAAGGAATCAAGATCGATATTTTCTTTTAACCATTTATAATTCTTTTTATTAATATTCTTTTCCATAAGATTATATTTCTTTTGGAAATATAATAAATTATCTTCATTTTTTGTATCCTTTATTGTTAGATGATCATTAAAGTATTCAGAAACAAAATATGTTTCTTCATTGTAATGAAGATTATCTAATTCTATTAAAATAGCATCATCATTTTTTAAATCAATATAAGAACTATTAATATCTACTTTAGGTATTAGATAATAGTTACCTAAGTATTTTTTATCAATATATAAATCGATGTATTTACCAGTTTGACTGTAATTAAGATTTAGCTTTTTAGCTATACTGTAAGTAAAATCATTTCTTAATAGAGATGGGTCATAATAACTCGCTAATAAGACATATTTTTTAGAAGCTGGTAAACCTAATAAAGATACTTTTTCTTCAAAGGAAATTTGATAAGGTTTTTTTATGTTATTCCAAGTAGAATGACCGCGACCTTTAATAGTTACGTTATTATATTTTTTATTATCAAGAGTCATTGTATTATTAGGGTATTTAGTTGATTTATCATTAGTATTTATTTCTTCTAAACTAGTACTATTATCTAATCTAATATCCATTACAGGTATTTCGTTATTTTGTTTATAATTAGATGTATATAAAAGTAATAATCCATATATTACTATGAATAATGCTATTAGAAGAATAAGCAATTTCTTTTTCATAGTATCGCCCCTTTTAATTATAACATGCATGTTAATTAATTACTTTAAATATGGTATAATTGTTTTTACAAAGTAGGTGATGATTATGGATGAAAGATATCAAGAATATTTAAAAAGACAATTAGATAAAGTATTTCAAAAACATAGTTATAGTGCATCATATCCTAATGATCATCGTGATATAGAATATGATGAAGATGGTAAGATAACAAGAAATCTAGAAAAGACGAATACAATAAATGTTGAAGAAATAAAAGAAGCATCAGGAGAAAAAATAGAAAAAGTATCTAATTCTTTTTATAAAGTTACTAAAGGTAGGGAAGTAGAATACTATTGTACTAGTGATTCAATGAAACAATTTATTGTTAATAAAACAGATACAGGATTTAGTTTTACTATTAATAATAATGATTTTAATGTTAAGTATGAACCAATAATGGTTTATGGATCGAGATATGTTTTATGTAGACATAAGAATGGTAAGAATTTAATTTTATATGATAAGAATAGTAATAAATATCAAGATATAGGAACAGCAGGTACAATAGAATATGATGGTAATTTTATATTAAATTATCGTATTAATAGAGTTTATTTTATGTATAGAAATGAAATGATAGATATTACTGAATATTATTGTAAGTATTTAAAAGATAAGAAAAAAATCTATATTAATAGGGATACTATTATCTTAAATAAAGAAGATTTTTTGAAAGAAAATGAATAATAAAAAACAAATGCAAAAAAAGCATTTGTTTTTTTAAATATCGTGGTATAATGGTCTCTTATGGAAAGTGGGAGGAATGATAATGAAAAAGTTAATAGTAGGGCAATCAGGTGGACCTACAAGTGTAATTAATGGTAGTTTAGCTGGTGTTTATGAAGCAGCTAAAGAAGCAGGCTTTGATAAAGTCTATGGTATGGAAAATGGTATAGAAGGGTTATTAGAAGATCGAATAATAGATCTAGATGAATATTTAAGTGATAAAGATAATCTAGAACTACTTAAAAGAACTCCTTCAAGTTTTTTAGGTACTTGTAGATTTAAATTAGGTAAAGCAGAAGAACATGAAGATCTATATAAGAAGATATTTGAAATATTAGATAAACATGAAATAGATTCATTTATTTATATAGGTGGTAATGATTCAATGGATACTGTTGAATCTTTATCTGATTATGCAGAACAACATGGTAAAAAACAAAACTTCATTGGTGTACCAAAAACAATTGATAACGATTTACCAATTACTGATCACTGTCCTGGTTTTGGTAGTGCTTGTAAATATATTGCTACAACACTAAAAGAAGTAATAAGTGATAATGCATGCTATGGAGATACTAAGAAGACAGTAGCAATCGTAGAAATAATGGGTAGACATGCAGGATGGTTAACAGCCGCAGCAGCTTTAGCTAAAGATGAAACATGTCCTGGTGTTGATGCTATTTATCTACCAGAAGTAGCATTTGATATAGATAACTTTGTTAAAGAAGTAGAAGAGTTATTAACAAAGAAATCTAATATAGTTATTGCAGTATCTGAAGGAATTAGAACGGAAGATAGAAGATTCGTTTGTGAATTATTAGATACTAATCTACAAACAGATTCTTTTGGTCATAAAGAATTAGTTGGTTGTGCTGATGCATTAGGAAGAATACTAAGAGATAAATTAGGTATTAAAGCTAGACCAATTACATTATCTATTTTACAAAGAGCTGGTGCTCATTTAGCTTCTAAGACTGATTTAGAAGAAGCTTACGAATGTGGTAAGTTAGGAGCTAAATTAGCTTATGACGGTGAATCAGGTAAGATGGTTGTTATGACAAGAGAACCAGGTAATAAGTATAAGATTAAATATGAAGTATTTGATGATATACATAAGATAGCTAATGTAGAAAAGAAGATTCCACTAGAATGGATAGATGTTGAAAATAACTATGTTAGAGATGAATTAGTTGAATATATTAGACCTTTAATACAAGGTGATGTTAAACAAATAATGAAAGATGGATTACCACAATATTTAATTAGAAAGTAGGAGAGAAATATGGATGAAAAAAAATTAGATATTATGATGAATAGAAATGGTTTTATTGCAGCTTTAGATCAAAGTGGCGGAAGTAGTGCTAAAACATTAAGACTTTATGGTATTGAAGAAGACGAGTACAATGGCGAAGATGAAATGTTTGATTTAATTCATGCAATGAGAACTAGAGTAATGAAATCAAAAGCATTTACTAGTGAAAAAATAGTTGGTGTTATTTTATTTGAACAAACTATGAATAGAAAGATTGATGATAAATACACTAGTGAATATTTATGGGATAAAAATATTTTATCTTTCTTAAAGGTTGATAAAGGTTTAGCTGAATTAAAAAACGGTGTTCAAGTTATGAAAGATATTCCTAATTTAGAAGATACTTTAAAAGTAGCTGTAGAAAGAGGAATCTTTGGTACTAAAATGAGAAGTGTTATTAAAGAAGCTAATGAAAAAGGAATTAAAGAAGTTGTAGGTCAACAATTTGATATTGCTAAAGTAATAGCTAAACACGGTCTTGTTCCTATTATTGAACCAGAAGTAGATATTCATGCAGAAGATAAAGAAAAATGTGAAGAAATCTTACGTAAAGAAGTTATGGGTAGATTAGCTAAATTACCAGAAGATGTTAAAGTAATGTTTAAGTTTACTATTCCTTCTGTAGATAACTATTATGAAGAAGTAATGAAAGATAGTCACGTAGTTAAAGTAGTAGCTTTATCTGGTGGATATGAAAGAGAAGATGCTTGTGAAAGACTTTCTAGAAATAAAGGAATGATTGCATCATTCTCTAGAGCATTACTAGAAGGATTAAATGTTAATGATACTGAAGAAGAATTTGATGAAAAATTAGCTTCTTCAATCGATATGATTTATAAAGCAAGTTTATAAAAAAAGGTATTTTACAATACCTTTTTTTATATTATAATAATCAACTATGAAAGAAGAGTTTTGCTATGAAGATTAACAACGTTGATATTAACCAAATGTCAAAAAAACAAATACATGATATTTATTTAAAAGCATCTTTTGGAGAGATTGATGAACAAGAATTAATTAGAATTAGAGAAGCTTTATATGAATTAAATCCTTTATGTCAGTTTACGAAGGATGAATATGTTAGTTTAATAGAAACATTAGATTTATTATCTGATGAAGCATTACAAAATATTCAAAGAGGTTTCTTTAGTTTATTTTATAAGAAGAGTTTAAAGTATACTGCTGGAATGCCAGAAGATTTTGATGTTTGTGATTCTTTAGTTAATGCTATATATACAAATTATAAAGGTATTAAGTCTTTTGAATCTTATCTATTTATGTGTGATGAAATGGGTAGTTTAGAATATTTCATTCATACTTCTGACGAAGAAATAATGAAGTATTTTAGTATGATGAATCCAGAACTAGGTGAGTTATTAAAAGCAATGGGTAAGAGTGAAAGAGAAAGAATAATTCAAAAATTAAAAGAAAGAAAGCTTGGCGCAAGAATGGCTTATTCAAAAATAAAATGGCAATTATTAACAACATATATGATGTTCTTAGATGAATTTAAGGATAGTTATGGAATAGTACCTGAGTCATTAGAATTATTATTAGATAAGTTATCTGATGAACAACTAGAAAAATTAAGCTCTGGTATGAGAATAAAAGAAAGTAATGTATTCTATGCATTTAATATATTAGAATATAGTTATTATAAAGCTAAAGATAATAACGATTCTTTTGGAATGTCTTTTGTTCCTATTGATGAAGATTGAGATAATTCTCAATTTTTTTAAATGGTATAATATAGATATAAGTAGGTGATTTGATGATCGAGAAGATACTTAAAAAATATGATATAAAAGGGGATTTAGTAAGTGTAGAAAAATATGGATCAGGTAATATCAATAAAACTTATGTAGTTATTATTGGTAAGAAGAAATATTTAGTTCAACAAATAAACAACAAAGTATTTACTGAACCGTATAAATTAATGAAAAATATTGAAGGTGTAACTAGTTATCTAAAGAAAAGAATAGATAAGAAACATAAAGTATTAGAATTAATTAAGACAAAAGATGATAAGGGTTTATGTTATATCATAAATGAATCTGGTTATAGAGAATACTATAGGATTTATGAATTTATAGAAAATGCAATTAGTTATGATACTTCTAAAGATAAAGAGATAGTATTTAATACTGGTAAAGCATTTGGAAATTTTCAAAAGTTATTACAAGATTATCCAATAGATATGTTAGAAGAAACAATTAAAGATTTTCATGATACACATAAAAGATATAAAAGATTATTAAATGATATAAGAATAGATAGTGCTGGAAGAGTAGCAGAAGTAACTAAAGAAATTGATTTTATTAAAAAAAGAGAAGATTATTACGATATTTTAATGAACGGTTTAAAGAGTGGAGATATTCCTTATAGAGTTACACATAATGATACAAAAGTTAATAATGTAATGATGGATAAAAATACTAATGATTATTTAGCAGTAATTGATCTAGATACAGTAATGCCTGGTACAATGTTATTTGATTATGGGGATGGCATTAGAAGTACTTGTGCAACAGCAGGGGAAGCTGAAACTGATTTAGATAAAGTAGCTATTGATATGGAATTATTTAAAGCTTATACAGATGGTTATATGAGTGAAATGGCTAAATGTTTAACAAAAACAGAAGTATCTTTAATGGCTGAATCAGTTATTATAATGACAATAGAATTAGCTATTAGATTTTTAAATGATTATATTAATGGAGACACATATTTTATGATTAAATATGATAAACATAATTTAGATAGGGCAAGGAATCAAATTAAGTTAGTATCGGACATAGAAGATCATTTTAATGAGATGAAAAAATATATTATAGATAGTTATAATAGATTTAATAAATAAAAAGATATCTTGTATATCTTTTTTTTATGATATTTGTTATACTTAGTTTATAAAAATAAAGGAAGTTGATGATTATGAAAAAATTGTTGTTTGTTTTATTATTCATGATGTTTATTCCTGTTGTTAATGCTGAGTATATTGACTATTTTTATGTTGGAGATTGGGCGTATAATGATGATTATGTAAGAATTTCTGATTATTGGTATACTAATAATCCCGGATCTGCAAACGTATATTACTATGATGGTGAAGAAATGGTATGCAGCGAAGAAAATGTTTTACTTAGTAAATATGGAATGTATACAGTTAATTGTGATAAAGGGGATTTGTGGGAATTTGTTGAAGCTGATTATGATAATAGCAATTTCATATTTAAAAAAGTTGTTCTTGATGAAGGAGTTACTGTTCATAGATTAAATATGGGTAGCAATGAGTTCTTTTATGAAGTCTTAAAAAAAGGTGATATTGTTTTGTTTTATAACCTTTGGGGGATAAGTATTAGTTATCCATATGAAGATTATAATTATTTAGATCAAAATGCATTTCCATATGCCCAAACACCTAGTGATTTTACTCATCCACGTATAGTTGTTGGATATGAAGCACCTGATTGGGAGAATGAAATAGAAGGATCAGAAGATGCTTATATATTAGCTGATTACTCTTTTGGTAATTCATATACTGATACTTTTGTATTCATACCTTATAAAGAACCTGAATTCTCAATAAGATGTGATAAGGAAATACTTAAAAAGGGTGAAGAGACAGATTGTTATATCGAAATGGAAACTAATGCTAAACTGGAAAACATTGGCTTTCATTTAACTTCTAAAGTATTAGATATTAAAGAATCTACAAATATTAGTGAGAAATATGATATGGAAGAAGGAGAAGATAATTATTATCATTTTAATTTGAAAGATATAATTGATGGAGATGTCTTTGATTCTTTTCTAGATTATGCAGAAGCAGTTTTTGAAGGGGAACCTTTTAAAGAACCATTATTAAAGGTAAGGGTTGTAGCAAAAGAAGATATACAAAATTCAGAAGTATTAGGTGCAAGTGATATAGTTTATAATGTGGCATTTGTTGAAGGTAATAGTGAAGTTGAAACTACATTTGTTAACAACAACAAACCTGTAGAAAATCCTAAAACAGCAAGTAATGTTATTATTGCTATTGTTATTGCAATAGTTACATTAGAAGTATTAGTATATCTAAGAAATAAGAAGAAGACTTATGATGTTTAAAAAAGATATCTTGTATATCTTTTTTTTATGATATTTGTTATACTTTAATTAATAAACTAAAGGAGAACATTACTATGAAGAAATTATTATTTATATTATTAATAATTCTATTTATTCCAGTAGTAAAAGCTAGGTTGTTTAATTATGATATTGGTGATTACATGCTTAATGGGGATAATATTTCTTTACATTATTTAACTGGAGTGAATCCTGTTGGGAGTGTTCTTTATTATGATGGTGAAGAATTAGTATGTAGTGATAATGAATTCGAATATGAAATACATGAAGGTTACACTATTAATTGTGACAAAGGTGAATTGTGGGAATTAATTAGTTATGATTCTAATATCTATAAATTTAAAAAGATTGAAGTCAAAGAAGGAACTAATGTATATAGAATAAACGATAGTCATGGTACTTATCAAAGGGTATTAAAAAAAGGCGATATTGTTTTGTATGACAGCGATAGAGAGATTTTTATTGATTATCCATTTGAAGAATATACGTATGGTGCTGGTTTAGTGTCAAACTATTCTTATCTTAATTCTGCTTTTATAGTTGTTGGATATGAACCAACTGACTGGACAAAAGAAATAGAAGGTTCAATTGAAACATATTTGATAATGGATTATTCTTTTAGTGTGTCTGGTTCAAATTTTGTTACTTTTGTACCTTATAAAGAACCTGAATTTTCAATAAGCTGTGATAAAAAAGAATTATTAAAAGGTGAGGAAACGGATTGCTATATCGAAATGGATACTAATGCAAGACCTGAGAACATCGATTTTCATTTGACTTCTAAAGTTCTTAGTATAAAAGAATATACAGATGTTAGTGATAGTTATAATATAGATGTTGATGTCAATTATTATCAGTTTATGTTGGCAGAAGATTATCCAAAAAATCCTTTTGAGCCTAATTTTGAAGATTATATAAATGCAATTTTTTTGAGAGAAAGTGTTAAGGAACAACTGTTGAAAATTAGAGTTGTTGCTAATGAAGATATAACTACTACTGAGGTATTATCTGCCGTTGATATCAATTATGATTTTTTATTCTTGAATGGAACTGGCGAAGTAAATTATGAGTTTGGTAATGATAAAGTAAATGAACCAGGCTCAGTAAAAAATCCAAATACAGCAAGTAATATAATAATTGCAATTGTAATTTTTGCCATTACTATAATTGTATTAGTTTATTTGCGAAAGAAAAAGATGACTTATGATGTTTAGTGGGAGAAGCTTATTAAAAACTGTTGGTATATACTTTTTAACATTATTATTACTCGTAATAATAATGTTTTTTAGCATGTTAATACCACACAAATGGGTAGCAGAAAATGCTAATGAATCAGTGGTTTATTCTCGTAGATCAATTCATGATAAAAGAGTTAAAAAAGATGTAAAAGAATATACTGTTTCTGATGATGGTGATTTAAGATATTCAGAGATGGTTTATTTAGTTGATAATAAAAAACCAGTTAAATCAATGATTGAAATGAATGCATATATTTCTGGTTATTATAAAGATTTAAGTAAGAATAAATATACATATCGTGAGTATGCTAGATATTGGCATGGACCAATTACATATTTACGTTTTATGATGATATTTATGAATATTAAGAATATATATAAATTAAATAAAGTATTGATTGTTTTATTGTTAATATTCTTTGTTATATATTTGTTTAGAAAAGATAAAGTATTAAGTGTTTCATTCTTTTTAATAGCAATAGCTTTTTCTTTAATACATGTAGCTAATAATATATCTTATTTTAATATGATAGTTATAAGTATAGTAGGATCTGTTATAGCTATGGAAATGTATAAAAAAAGAAAAGATAACTATGATATATTATTTGCTTTATTAGCTTTGTTTACTTCATTCTTTGATTTTTATACGATAGATGTATTAAGTCTTACATTACCTTTATTATGTTTAATTATATTAAGTAGAAAAGATAATAAAGAAATGTCTATTAAGAAAATAATAAGATATGTTTTGATATGGTTTGGCTTTTATATGTTAACATTTATTATTAAATGGATTATTGATTATTTTTATTTAGGACCAGAAGTATTAAAAGATGTATCACGTAGAGCTAAAGTAGAATCTTATGATACTAAATTAGGTTTAAGAGCATTACAAGTATTTGATGAAAACTTGAAATTAATAGTTCCTTTCTATTTTATGAAGAATTATATTTATTTATTAATTCCGATTATGATGGCATTTATTTATAATATTATTTATCATGTTAGATTTAAGTATTATAAGGGAGTATATATAGTTATTTTAATATGTTTTGTAAGATTATTAATGGTATCAGTTCAATCTATAAATTTAACTTTTACAACGTTTAGAATTCTTATTCCAGTTGTTTTGTTTATAGTTTATATACTGATTAAACAAGGGATTAATATAGTAATAAAAAGACATTAAAAAATGTCTTTTTCTTTTGTAGTATATATATTTTTATTTGATATAAAAGCAAATAAAAAAAGCACTCATTAACTGAGCACTACCAACAAATCAGGGTAGCACTTATTGTGCTCTCCTAAATACATTTTAGCATATTATATAAAATTATCAATATATGATATACTTTAGATAGTAGGTGGAATGTATGAGTAATATAGAATTAATTGAAGGTTCTAGTATTGAACAAAAAGTTGATGCAATAGTTAATGCTGCTAATAAATATTTATTATCTGGTGGTGGAGTTTGTGGAGCTATATTTAAAAATGCAGGCTACCAAGAACTAGGGGATGCTTGCAAGAAAATAAAGACACCACTTAATGATGGAGATGCTGTTATAACGCCAGCTTTTAATATTAAAACTTGTAAATATATTATTCATGCAGTAGGTCCCGATTTTGGAGTTAATCCAACAGCTTTTGATAAGTTATTTAATGCTTATTATAATTCTTTAAAAGTATTAAAAGAAAATAATTTGCATTCAATATCTTTTCCATTAATTAGCTCAGGAATATTTGGTGGAAGTTTAAGTAATCCAGTTGGTGAATCAACAAGAGAATGTGTTAGAGCTTATAAAAGATTTACGGAAGAAAATCCTGGTTATGAAATATATGTAAGATTATGTGCTTATTCGGAAAAAGAATATATGGCTGCTGAAAAAGAATTTATCATATGATATAATTAATAGAGAGGATTGTATACTATGGAAGAAAAAAAGGAAATGGTTGAAAAAGCACCAGAACCAACAGTAGAACCAGCTAAAAAAGGTAAAGGTTTAATTATTGGTTTGGTGGTTGTTATTCTTTTACTGATTGGCGGTTTAGCTTTTGCATTCTATGAAATTAATACTTTAAAAGAAGAAAATAAGACATCTGAGAAGAGAAGCAAGAAAGATAAAGAAGAGGACGAAGAAGAGGAAAAAGAAGAAAAGAAATCAACAAAGAAAGAAGAAAAAGAAGATACTAAGAAATCTAGTAGTGATTTATTAGCACCTATTACAGCTGATGGTAAAGCATTTAATATTACTGCTAATAAGTTTGCTAATGTCTTTGTTGAATTTATTAATTATTCAGATCCTGACTTTACTATTGATACAGCATTCTTAGAATTAACTGAATATGGTGGTTGTGGCGATTATCCATATTGTTATATTACAGCAATGTCATTACCTAATGAAGAACCTGCTGGTGAATATGTTGTTTATTATAGTAATGATAAAGGAGAAACTGTTTCAGAAGTATCTTATGTAACTAAAGCAGCTGATACTAAAGTAATCTTATCTTATGTAATGGCTTTAGTATTTACAGCTAGTACAGAAAATTATGATACTACGGAGTTAGTAAATAAAATGGATAATAGTGGATGTTTTTCAACATCACATTGTAAGTTAGAATATAAAGGAATTGGTATTGAAGTATATACTAGTACTAGTGAAGGTGGTACATATCATCAATATTCATTCTTCCCAGCTAAAGCAAGATAAAAAGAAATCAAAAGATTTCTTTTTTTTGTTCTAATAATCGTGTGCTATAATTAGTATGGTAGGAGGATGCTTATGATAGATATAGAACATTTAAAAGAATATGATAGTTTATATGTTATAGGTCATGAAAATGTTGATGCAGATTCTTACTTTTCTAGTTATATTTTAGCGAAGATAATAAATAGTTTTGGTATTAATGCTATTTTTACTATACTTGATGATTATGTAATACTAGATGAAGATATTAATTTAATAAATGATTATTTAAAGGAAAAACCATTTGTTTTAAAAAGAAAAGATATTGAAAATAAAAATTTTATTTTAGTAGATCATAATGATATAGATCAATCTTTAAAGAATGATAAATGTAATATTGTAATGGCAATAGATCATCATATAGATAGTGGTAAAGTAAAACATTATTATTCAGTTGAATATACTAGTACAGCTTTATATATTTATGAATTGTTTAAAGATGTTTATAAGTTTGATAAAAAACTAAAAGAGTTAGTAGCAATAAGTGTTATGACTGATTCTTGCTATTTAACTACTAGTAGATTTAAAGAATCTGATGAAAAAATATATAATGAATTAAATGTTAATTTAGATGTTAATAAAATGAGATATAAGTATTTTAAAACTACTGATTTTAATTTAGATGTTGATTATAATATAAGTAATAATTTTAAGTTTTATAATATTAATAATAGATCTTTTAATAGAGTTATGATTAAAGCTTATGAAAGAGATAGAGATAAGATAGATATATATTTAAAAAGAGTTAATGAGTTATATAATCATAGTTTATTAATATGGAATGAGTTTGATACTTTAATTACAAGAGTTTATTATAAAGGTAAGTTAGTAAAAGAGTATAAAGAGATAGTAACAAGTACTATTTTGATATTAAAAGAATTATTAAAAGAAGGGAAGATTTAAATGATATACGAAGATGATAAGATATTAGTATTCTTTAATGAGTGTGATAAAAAATATATAGAGAGATTAATTGATATAGTTAAATTTAAGTTTGATGAAATAGTTGATTTCTTTAAAATAAAATATGAAGATAAGATTGTTATTAGATTGTATGATAAACAAGATAAATATAGAACAGTATTAGAAGAAGAATTTAAAAGACAAGGTTCTGTTAGAACTTATCATGATTGGATGATAGCTAATACAGAAGATGGTTGTATTAACATGTTATCTTTAAGTGTCGTAAATAAAATACCTGGTTTTGAAGAGTATAGTGAAGAAGAGTTATGTTTAAATGCTTGTCATGAATTTGTTCATCTATGCCAACAAAAGATTAAGTCATTAAGTCCTGGTTGGTTCTGGGAAGTATTAGCTTGTAGATTAGGAAATCCAGAATGTCAATGTGAAACGACTGATGAATTTACTTTAGAAGATTTAGAAGAAAGATTTGATGATATTGATGGTTATGGAGCAGCATTTAAAATAGGTAATTATTTATTTGCTAATTATGACAAAGATACTATTTTAGCTTTAGCTAAAGATGAAGGTAAGTTATATAAAGTAATGGATCAATATTTTAATAGTATGAAATTAACATAGATAGTGTATACTATCTATGTTTTTATGGTAAGATATTTGTGTGAGGTGATATTTATGAAGGACTTATCTATTATGGTAGATGATGTTAAATTTAATTATCGTGTTGGTCTTATTATTAAAAGAGAAGATGAAGTATTAGTAGAATATAATCCAGATTATGATTTTGTAGTTTTTCCTGGCGGAAGAGTTAAAACATTAGAAAGTAGTTCTGAAGCTTTAAAAAGAGAAATTGGGGAAGAAATGCAAATAGATATTAGTAATGATGATATAAAGATGAAAGGTTTAGTAGAAAATTTCTTTGAATTAGATGAAAAAACATATCATGAATTATATTTCTTATATAAGATAAGTGTAGGAAAAGATGATCCTAGATTTAGTGATGATATGGTTAATCATGATTCAGAACATAGTTATTATAAATGGGTTAAATATCATAAGTTAGATGAAGTTAATCTATTACCTGTTGCAATGAGAAATTTAAGTGAAGATGACGAATTTCAACACTTAATTGTAAATGATTTAAAATAAAAGAAACATTGTTTCTTTTTTTTTAGATATTTTTATATTATAATTATACTAGAGAAAGTAGGGATAGCGATGAACCCTGAACAAATAATTAATAGAATGAATCATGCATTAGATAATATTCAAGCAAGAGATTTCTTAGCTAGAATGCCAATGATATTAGATGATATGGAGTTTGTTTTTAGAACTAGTTTAGCTGAAGTTGATAAGTTAACTCCTGGTCAACAATTAAATAGTGGTTATAAAATTAAGAGATTAGCTATTCAATATGCCGCAGCATTAGCAGATCAATATCACAGAATGGTTTATGGAGAAAAGTTAAATATAGTTGAAGAAACTGATTATAATCTTTCAATTGCTAGAGGTCAATATGATTCAAAGAATGATAAGATTAGATATAGTGGTGTTGGAATGCTTTTAGGTGGTTCTAAAGCTGGTAATTGGGATGCTCTTCACACTTTCTTACACGAATCTAGACATAAGAGACAACAAGATGGTTATAAGATAGGGGATATAGCTAAGTTAGCTCATTATCCTGCTCAATTATTCTTGTTAATAAAAGAAGATATATTTACAGAAGCTCATCCTGATGATAATTATAAATTCTACTATGATAATTATTGTAAATTGTTTGTAGAAATGGATGCTGAAGAGTATTCATTAACTGCTTTTAAAACAATGTTAGAATTTATGGTAGATAATTATTATAGATATTGTGCAAGACATAATATAAGAGTAGATGGCTCTGTTAAGAAAAAATATGAAGCATTAAATGCTCAAATGCAAAAGACTGCTAAAGTTATTCAAAAAGAAAATGATGAAATGGGTAGAACAGAAAAAGATATTATTTCTGAATATAAAGGAGATTTACCAATCATTTCTAGATTAGAACTTGATGGTGAAGAAATAGATAGATTAATAGTAATGGATAAGTATGTTAAAACACATCCTGCTATTATTGAAAAATATCCTTTATTAAAGATTTTATTTCATGATGATTATACTCCTAAAACATATGCTGAGTTAAAGAGTGAGTTTGAGGAAGTAATTAAGAGACCAGAGATAAATCTTTATGATAAATATAATCTTAGTAAGATATTCTCTTTTGCAATTGCATCTGATCCAATGTTAACAATGGAACATTATGTTGATACAAAGAATTATAGTAGTGCATTTGCATTTATTATTAGACATTCTTCAATGTTTGATGAATATCCTGAAGAGTTAAGAGATATAACTGATAGATGTTCTGATCCTATGTTAAATAGATTATTTAATAAAGGATTCAATATCAGTATGGGAACTGGTATGAGTGCATAAAAAAAGCAACGATTATTCGTTGTTTTTTAAATGTCTGCATTGATACAAACTATATTAGTATAAACAGCTCCAGTACCACCATTAGCAACTGGTGCAGCATAGAATTTACTAATTACTCGATGAGTAGATTTTTTACTATCATAACCATTTTTATCTGGTTTTTCTTCTAATAAGCATTTTTGATCAGACATACCGTTATATTTACAAGAATGAATAGATTTTGATGTAGCAGTTGTTTCGGTACCATGAGCTAATGTAATGATTTGATCAGCTTTAGAAATATCTTTAACAAGACCAAATGTTTTTTCATCTTTAACTGCTTTTTCTGTATATTCATTACTTTTTGAATTGTTGATAACCCCAAAATAATCATCATTTAATTGTTTATCATTTTCAGCTTTATATTCTAAGTTTTTAATCATTTTTTCGCCATAACCTGTTATAGCAGCATTACCATTTGTCATCCAAATGGTTTTTTTAGTTTCACTATATTCAAATGGTACTTCAATTAAGATGACACCTCTTAATTCACCATTTTTTAAATCTCTACTGTTGAAACCATTTTGTGATAAACCATTTAATGTTACACACATAGCTTGATATTTGTTATCATCACTAATTCTTAAGAAAGTTCTTGAATCTCCAGAATTTGAAGATATTTCAGCGTATAAACTACCAGCATTTGTAATAGATACAAGAGCTTCGTTTTTCATTATTTTCATAGCCTGATTTTCTTTAGCTATTTTAGCTGCCTTTTGTTGTCTTTTGACAATAAATAAAGTTAAGATGGAAAGTAATACTATTGCTATTACTATAACCAAAAAGATTATTAATCCTTTTAAACTGCTTCCTTTAGTTTTGTACTTAACAATTGCTGTTTCATTATCCATGTTATCACCTCTTATATAATAATTATATTACATTACTATTACTAATGTGTAATAAATTGCAAATGCCATTAGTAATAGGGCACCTTCTAATTTAGTTATCTTTCTAGAAGTTTCTGCAAAGATGAATAATGCTATTGCTGAAAGAACTAAAGCATAGATATCTAGTAGTTGGAAACTACCAGGAGATATTGATCCGTAGATAGCTACAGGAATACCTAAGACTATACAAATATTAAAGATATTACTGCCGATAATATTACCAACTAATAAATCTTGTTCACTTTTTTTGGATGCTACAATTGTAGTCATTAGTTCTGGCAAAGAAGTACCAAAAGCGATGACTGTTAATGCAATGATTCTTTCAGATACACCTAAACGATATGCAATACTTTGAGCACAATCAACAACCATATCACTACCAAAGATAATTCCTAATAAACCAATAATAACAATAATAATTGATTTTAGAAGTGGATACTTTGGTTGTTCATCTGGTTCATCATAATCTTCTTCTCTTTTTTTACGAGCTAAAGATAATAAGTAATATAAGAAGATAGTGAAGAACAGTAGTATAACTATAGCATCTGCTCTAGATATTGAGTTATATGTAGAATTAGCTAATCTAGTGTCTAAGAATAAGACAGCTAAGATAGTAGATATTAACATAGTTAATGGTAATTCTTTTTTTACAGTATTATTTTTAATATTAATAGGATGGATTACAGCAGCTACACCAAGAATAAGTAAGATATTCATGATATTACTACCAATAACGTTACCTAATAACATATCAGTACTGTGATTAGCTAAAGAGTTCATTGATACGGCAAATTCTGGTGCTGATGTACCAAAAGCTATAATTGTTAAACCAATAAGTATTTTGGATATTTTAAAGTTACCAGCAGTAGAAGATGCACCATCAACAAAAAGGTCAGCTCCTTTGATTAAAAGAATAAAACCTATGATAAGAAATATAGCATCTAGTATCATATAATCACCTATTTTAATTATATCATTAAAGTGTTTGGCTATGATATAATTAATGATAGTGGAGGTGTCATATGGACACTATTAAAAATATATCAATAGTATTTATTTCAATTTTTTTCGAAAGTATGCCTTTCTTATTATTAGGGGCATTTATTTCGTCAATTATTGAAACATATATATCAGATGAAACAATGGCTAAGTTAATACCTAAAAACAGAATATTAGGTAGTATAGTTGGTGTTTGTTTGGGATTCTTTTTGCCGGCTTGTGATTGTGCAGTTATACCGGTTTCAAAAAGATTGATAAAGAAAAAGGTCCCTTTGAATGTAGCAATATCTTTTATGTTAGCTTCACCAATTATTAATCCGGTTGTCTTATTATCAACATATCAAGCTTTCTATAGAAATAATCCTGAAATATTTTGGTATAGGTTTGTTTTGGGGATTGGAATAGCTTTAGTTATAGGTATTATTATGGATATAATATTTGGTAAAAAAGAAGTTATTACAAATAGTAGTGATGAATGTGAATGTCATCATCATGAAGAAGAGATTGTTGAAGAAGGTTTTGAGGATTTATTAGATCATAAAAGTAAACAAAAATACGAACATAATCATGAGTGTCATTGTCATGAGCATAAAGAAAAACATACTCTTAAAGGAGATTTTGTATCAATTATAAAACATGCTTCATATGATTTCTTTGATGTAGTTAAATATTTAATGTTTGGTGCATTAATAGCTAGTTGTGTTCAAATATTATTACCTAGAAATATCTTAGTTTATTTTAATAATAATCAAATATTATCAGTGTTAGTATTAATGCTATTTGCATATTTAATATCATTATGTAGTACAAGTGATTCTTTTGTAGGTAAATCATTATTGAGTTCTTTTAGTAAGAGTTCAATTGTTGCTTACTTATTATTAGGCCCAATGATAGATGTTAAAAATACATTTGTGTTGGTAGGTAATTATGATAAAAAGTTTGTTATAACATTAATATCTTTAATATTTATTGTTATATTTATATGTTCTGTATTGGTGGTGAGGTTCATATGAGAAATAAGTATTTAGGTATTATATGTATTTTATATAGTGGACTTATTGCTTATGTATGGTTTACTAATAGAATAAGTAATTATTTAGCACCACAATTACAGTTATACATGAAAATAGCAATGGTTCCATTATTTATAATGGGTTTCGTACTGTTGTTTATAAAAAGTTATAATGTATTTCGAGCTTTAGATTTTATATTGATATTACCTTTAGTCTTATTAATTATTTCTGGAGATGGAAGAATATCAATGAATTTAGCTAATAACAGAATGGGTAATTTTGGTCAAAAGACAAATAATGTAACATATGTAGGTCCAGTTGAAGAAGAGGAATTTGATGAAACAATAGTTTATGATTTTAGTAAACCTGATTTTAATGTAATTGATCCTACTTTTGATGATTTAGCTAATTATTTAACTTTTGTTCCTAATGCAACAGATTATAATGGTAAAACAATTAAGTTAAAAGGTTTTAGTGTTAAGTATGGAAGTGGTATACCAGAAGGATATTATTTATTAGGGAGATATATTATTTCTTGTTGTGCAGCAGATGCTACTTTTGGTGGATTTATTATTAAGAATAATGATTTTAATGTAATGCATAATAAGTGGTATGAAATAGAAGGTGTTTTACAAAGAATGCCATCTAATGAGTATGGATATGTTATGTTTATTAGAGTTATTAACATTAAAGAGATAGAAGCTAATAGTGAAGAACAGTATGTATATCCTTGTTATGCATACGATAATGGTGTTTGTGCTGAAACAGCGAAGTATAATTTGAAATATGAATAAGAAGATTTTATCTTCTTTTTTTATTATATAGTTGATATAATTGTGTTGATAGGGTGGTCAAAATGAATGAAGAATTTGTTAATAATTTATATGAGTATAAAAAGAATGAGTTGAAAAAACATAAATTGAAGTCATTATTCTTTGAAATTACTTCAAGATGTAATGCTAGATGTGAACATTGTGGAAGTAGTTGTGGTGACTTTGTTCCTAAAGATGAAATAACTTTTGATGAAGTTATTGGTGTCTTAGATGATGTTAATGAACATTATGGAGCAAAAAACATTATGTTATACATTACTGGTGGAGAACCTTTAGTTAGAAAAGATTTATTTGAAATAATGGCTTATGCTAAAAAGTTAGGTTTCCATTGGGGAATGACAACTAATGGTATTTTAATAGATGAAAAAGTAGCTAAGAAAATGGCTGAGACACATATGGATACTATTTCTGTAAGTATTGATGGTGTTAAAGAAACACATGAATCATTTAGAAAAGTACCGGGAGCATTTGATAAGATTATTAAAGGAATTAAGTTAATGCAAAAGATTCCTACAATAGTTGATTTACAAATAACTACTTGTGTTAATAAAAAGAATATAGATCAATTAGAAGATATTTATAAAATCATTTTAGACTTAGGTGTAACTGATTGGCGTTTAATAGAAGTTGATCCAATAGGAAGAGCTAAAGGAAATACAGAATTGTTATTAGATGCTGATGATTATAAAAGAATGTTTAAATTTATTATTGAAAAGAGAAAAGAGAATCCTAATATAAAATTTAAATATGGATGTGGTCATTTCTTAGGTAATGATTTAAATATTGAATTATTAGGTAATTGTTATTTCTGTTTTACGGGATATTGGGTTGCTAGTATTTTAAGTAATGGTGATATCTTTGGTTGCCCTGATATAGAAAGAAGACCTGAGTTAATTCAAGGTAATATTAGAGAAAGAAAATTCTCTGATGTATGGGAACATGAATTCAAACCATATAGAAAAGCTACTAGAACACAAAACAGTAAATGTAAGAAATGTCCTGATTGGAAAAGTTGTATGGGAGATGCTTTCCATACTTGGGATTGGGATGAGAATAAACCTAATTTCTGTGTAAGAGAAGTCTTTAAAGAAGACTATGATGAAAGAGATAGAAAAATCAAAAAATATAAGGAATTAATGAAAAAATTAAACACTAAAAAATAGTAGTATATTTTTTAAAAAATATATATTATAATGTAGATAATAGAGGAGGCTTATTATGGCTTTAGGTAGAAGTTCAATTGAACAAGCGAGAACATCATTAGCTGCTATTCGTGCTAACTGTGATATGGCAGAACAATCAAACAAAGATTTTATATCTTTATTTAATGATCCAAATTTCCAAAAATTTGTTAAAGAAACTAACAAAGGTAAAGAATTACAATCTCAATTAGAATCTTTATCAAATTGGATAGGATCAATGTGTAGTACTGTAGAAACTTTATCTGGTAGAACAGAAAGATTCTTAAATACACAAGAAAGTTTAAACCAATAGAGGTGATAGTATGGCAAGCGGTAATAATTTTAATGTATCAGAATTAACTGATTTACAAGCAAGAGCTTCTTCAACTTTCACTTCAATTTTAGAAAACATTTCTGCTATTAAAGGTGAATGTGGAGAAATGAGTAGTATTGTTCTTTCAGAGGACAGTGCTTTAGGTTCTAGGTGGGATAGCGTTTCTAGTAATATGGAGAAACCTATTCAAACAATTGATGATACGTTCTTAGTAGTTAAAACATTATTAGATACTTATGTAAGTGATACAATTGAAAATGAAAGAGCTGCACAAGCAGAACTTGAAAATATTGATGAAGGAATTAGTAGTTTAGGAAACTTAGCATCTGCATTGCTAGATGGATTAAGTGCTTTAAGAGGAATCGGTTTTGGAGCAACTGCTATCGCTATTCCAGGCTTAACAATTGGTGGTGGTGATGGAGACGATGGTATGGTTACAGTTTCTATTGGAGAACAAGGTCCAACAACTGTAATGAAATATGCACCACCTGAATATATGGACGAGCCTGTTCCAGTAATGAAATATGCACCTCCTGAAATGCCAGATCCAGAGGTTACTATTAAGTATGCACCTCCTACAATGCCAGACCCAGAGGTTACAGTTAAATATGCGCCTCCTACAATGCCAGATCCAGAGGTTACAATTAAATATGCGCCTCCAGGATTTGAAGAACCAATACCTGTAATGAAATACGCACCACCTGAATATATGGAGCCAATTCCAGTAATGAAATATGCACCTCCAGATATGATGGGCGTAGATACAAAAGTAAAAAAAGGTAAATAAAAGGAAAATATAGATTTTTCCTTTTTTTTATGTATAATAAATAGCAACTCTTAGGGGGAAACTGGATGCGAGTAGTGTATGATACCTTCGATGAAAACAAAGGTTATATTGAGAATAAAAATAGAAGATACTATTTCAAGTTAAATGGTAATGATTGTATAGAGTTGGTTGTAGAAAAAATTGCTAAAAAACTTGGTATTTGTTCTGCGCATTATATGTTAACTAAATATGATGGTAAAGAATTTTATTTAAGTGATAGTTTAGATAATGAAGGTATCTTTATGTCAGCTGAAAGTTTAGGAATAGATGGTTCTAATTTATATAATATATGGTATGGAATAGAAAAACTTTATCCAGGTTTTGTTTATGAATTAATGCAAGAAATAATAAGAATATATATAATGGATATTTTATTAATGAATTATGATAGAACAGACTTAAACTGGGGACTTTATTATAAAAATGGTACTCTTAGAATTGCTATTATAGATAGTGAGATGGCTTTTTCAATAGCAAGTTCTTATATGTCATGTGTTAATGAGGTAGGACCTTTTGATTATGTAAGAATTAATGATGATGAATCAGAAATAGTTAATTTTTTAAATGTTTCTAGTCAGGAATATGTAGATATGTTTAAAGAAATATTTTCGTTATTAACACCAGAATATGTTCAAAAAGTATTTGAAGAAGTTGAACAAGAAATAGGAAGAAATATTAGAGGTAAAGAATTATATACACGTATATATAATGATCATTATCAGAATATTAAAAATCTATTAGGTAATGATTATAATGTTGGTGAAGGACTAGGTTTATAGTTCTTTTTTTGTTATAATTTTTAAGAAGTGATTTTATGAAAAAAATATTAATATTAATATTATTTTTAATAATGATACCTGTTGTAAAAGCAGAGGAGTTACCTAGATTAAATATTAATGGTGACTTAGATTTTATGAGCAGTAAAACTGATAAAAGAGAAGTTACAATTGAATTAATTGATGGTGATAATGGTTTTAAAGAAAAAGGTACTATAAAGCTACAAGGTGCTTCTAGTTTGCATTATGATAAGAAGAATTATAATATTGCTTTTGATAAAGAAATAAAGACTAGTTTAGGTAGTTTTAAAAAATATACTTTAAAAGCTAATTGGGTTGATGAATTACATATTAGAAATTTATTAACAGCTAAAATAATAAGTGAAATAAATGAAGAATATGGTTTATTTAGTGGAACTGTTAATAATGGTTTAACTGATGGATTTTTTGTAGAAGTTTATAATAATGGAGAGTATTTGGGTTTGTATTCAATGAATATTCATAAAGATTATTTGTTTGATAAAAAAGATCAAGAAGCAATTGTTATATCAGTTAAAAACGATGTTGATCAGTCTTACTTTAAAACTGAAGAGAATGATAAGTGGGAAGGTTTTGAAGTTGAAGAAGGAGAACAAGACGAAGAAAATTTAAATAGATTAAATAGATTAATTAATTTTGTAAATAATAGTAGTGATAAAGAGTTTAGAAGTCATTTCGGGGATTATTTTGATTTAGATTCCGCATTAAATTATTATTGTACAATGCATGTTTTAGAATTAAGTGATAATGTTGTTAATAATTTATATTTAGTTAGTTATGATGGTAATTATTGGTATTTAGCTTTTTATGATTTAGATATATCTTGGGGTGGAAGTAAATACCAAAATGAATTATTGGATTTTGATAATAACTTGAATAAAGAAGTTAATTCTTCAAGATTATGGAGTAGATTTGAAAAATTATTTGCTAAAGAAATAAAAGAGAGATATAAAGAGTTAAGACAAAATAAATTAAGTGAAGAACATTTAAAAGAATACTATTATGATTATTTAGATATGATTCCTAAGGAAGCATTAGCTAGAGAAAATGAAAAATGGAATAATAAGTTAACATACAATATTAATTATATTGATAAGTTCTTAGATGTTAGATTAAAAATAATTGATAATAAGATAGAACGTTTAAAAGGGAATATTAATTATTTAGTTTTAATTATTGTATTGATAGTATTATTAATTGTAATAATTATTAAAAAGAAAGTTTAGGAAAACTTTCTTTTTTTGAAAAAATGTGTATAATAGTACCACAAGAGAGAGGGGAATAATATGGAATACGAAGGTAAGTATAAAATAATCTATATTGGTACTGTTATTTTAGCATTAGTATTATTCATCTTATATGGGGTTTATTTTTTTAAACAAAGTACAACTGAGGAACCTGCTCGTAATTATACAAGAGTAGTTAATAGTGTTAAAGAAGACAGTCTTGGTATTGTTCTTGATGCTTCAGAAGATTTAGAAGAAGTTGAAATAGTTCCTGAAGAGGAAGTAGAAGAAACTGAAGAAGCATTAGAAGAAAATCAAGAAGTGATAGAAGAACAACCAGTAGTTTCTAGAGAAGTTGTTACACAAAAAAAAACTAATAAATCTAAAGTAGTTAATAAAAATAATAATAACTATGTTCCAGAAGATAATAACAATCCAGTTGTAGAACAACCTGTAGAACAACCAGTTGTTACACCAGCAGAGACAATGCCTGATGAAATAATTGATACTACTAGTCCTGTAGTAACAGAAGAACCTACACCAGTAGATCCAGTTATTCCGGAACCAGTAGAAGAGGAAGTAACTAATATAAATGAAGAATAAGAAGTTTGATACTTTTTATTTTTTTTTGTATAATACTTTTGAACTTGTCTAGATAATTTAATGGATAGAATACTTCCCTCCGAAGGAAGAAATATAGGTTCAACTCCTATTCTAGGCACCAAGGAAAAGATACTAGTAATAAATACTAGTTTTTTTTTACAAAAAAAAGTATATATGCTATCATATTTACCGTATTTAAAGGGGTTTTGATATGAAAGCATTAGATCGTTTTTATTCTCAATTTAGTTATAATGGTTGGTATAGTTTGGAAAAATCTTTATATTATTTTGGAGTTGGTTGTGTTGTAACATCACATATGCCTGCATTGCCAGCAGATTTATCAACACCTGTTGGAATGGCAGGAACAACAGCCTTATTTGCAAATATAGTTATGTATTTTTCTAATGGTGCAAATCATACTAAAAGTATTGTTGAGATAAAAGAACTATATAATGAATTTATAAAAAGATATAATAAATTAAATAAAGAATTTGATTTTAATAATCCGGTTCAAGTATTTACAATGTATACTTATTTATTAAATAAAGGTTATTTTTCTAAGGACAAATCTTTTGAATTCTCTAAAGCAAATGCAAGAGACATTGAACCTATAATGGGTGCAAATGTAATGACTGGTACTGCTGTATGTCGCCATACTTCTGTGATGCTTGCTGATGTTTTAAATGATTATGGAATTAATGCTGGTCAAATTGGTGCTTATACAAGAGATTTTGTGATCAACATTAATACTCATGTTGAAGATGGCTGGACAAAAGAAGAATGTATGAATTGGATTAGAAAACATATAGTAGATGATGATGTTTATGCAAAATTAACTATGGCTATTAATATTCTATATGATCAAATGCATACTTCAGTAACACTTGAAGCAAAGAAATCTGAAGAAAAGAATGTATTAAAAAGAGTGTTTGGTAATCATGCAATTACTTTTGCTTATGATGATAAAAATGATTATTTCTTTGATCCAACTAATGATAGAATTTATAGAGCAAAAGAAGATGGAAATTTAGCTGATTATGATACAGAATTATCTACAAGAGGTATTGCATCTATTCTACTTAGTTCAGGTAAAAGTCATTTTATTATGAAGCAAAGAATGAAAAATGGTTCTACTTCTATTCCACAAGAAGAGGAAGAGAAAATGATAATAGAAACTAAAACTCTTTGTGAAAATAATATGGATGTTTTTGATCAATTCTATGGTGAAAATAAAGAACTAATTGAAGATGTTGGTACGAGAGTTTTAAGTTTAAAGAAAAAAGGCTATTTTAAAATACATTAAAAAAAGACTCAAATGAGTCTTTTTTTTACATCTTTGGTGAAAAATCACTCATCGTTCTACTTAGTTTTGCTAAGAAAGCAGCACGATTCTTTTCACAAAATTCTCTCCATTTTGGATGGCTTTCATCAAATGCTTCACCATATGGAGGAACACCGTCAATTACAATTGAATCATCTATAAAAGGAAGAGCATATGGTAAATTTAGGCAGTCGTTTATTTCTTCTTCAGTAAAGACACCTCTTTTAATCATTGTTAGTGTACGTTTAAATTTTTCATTATTACGTCTACAACAATCATTGTGTAACATATATAAACGAGAACCTCTTATTCCTAAAGTATCACACAATAATAAGAATGGAGCTAAATCTGGGTTACTTAACATTGTCATGACAACATTAATGGCACCTGGATTTCCTTCACTCATAGTTACAACCATATCTAAAGCAGTCATAGATGCATTTATTCTTTCTTTTCCCATATTTATTATCTCCTTATGTTATAAGAATAACATATTTTAATCATAAAAGATATATATTTATGGTATAATTATTTTGGTGATAGAAAATGAATGGAACAACAATAATTCTAATTATAGTAGCTATATTAGTAATCTATATATTAGCTAAAAGGAATAAGTTTGTTAAACTAAAAAATAGTGTTATTAATGCTAAATCTAGTATTGATGTTTACTTAAAACAAAGATTTGATTTAATACCAAATTTAATTGAAGTAGTAAAAGGTTATAGCAAACATGAAGAAGAAACATTTACTAAGATAGTAGAAGCTCGTAATGCTTATATGGATAGTATGTCTTTAAAAGATGCTACTAAAACTAATACAGAATTGAATAGATT
>JAEEGL013795981.1_pt1 | contig 28755 bp, 32 predicted proteins | sample 9134231 | NCBI WGS metagenome assembly JAEEGL01 (sample SAMN16246548, study PRJNA631951) | gut metagenome | biome: gut microbiome; feature: rumen; material: fiber-attached | host: Bos | place: Iran: Karaj | collected 2018-10 | reverse complement strand
GTCAAGAACATACTCGGCGAAAGGTTCAAGGAACGCGCTTTCGATATCGAGAGCCAGAACCTTATGACCCGCGGCGGTTACATGAAACAGGTCGGCAACGGCATCTATTCGCTGTTCACCCCCGCAAAGCGCATACAGAACAAGATCGAAGCCATCCTCCGCGAGGAGATGGACGCCATCGACGGGCAGGAGGTGCTCTTCCCCGTCGTAATGCCCGCAACGCTCTGGCAGAGCTCCGGCAGGTTCGATTCCATCGGAAGCGAGCTTCTTCGCTTCAAGGATCGCAGCGGAGCGGATATGGTGCTCGGTATGACTCACGAGGAGGCTGCGGTGCAGCTTGCGATGAACGTCGCCGGCACCTATCAGAAGTACCCCTTCATGATCTATCAGATACAGACCAAGTTCCGCGACGAGCCCCGCGCCCGCGGCGGCCTCATCCGCGTGCGCGAATTCACCATGAAGGACGCTTACTCCTTCCATACCACGCAGCAGGATCTCGACAGTTATTACGAGCGCGCCTATCGCGCATACGAGCGCATTTACGCAAGGGCCGGCGTTCCCGAGGTCATAGCGGTCAAGTCCGATTCCGGCATGATGGGCGGCAAGGTCAGCCATGAATTCATGCTGCTTACCGATATCGGCGAGGATACCATCGTCACCTGCCCCGAGTGCGGCTTCCGCGCCAATATGGAGGCTTGCGACAATATCACCGAGAATACTCCCGACGCGGAGCTTATGCCCCTTACCGACGTATTCACCGGCGAAGCCAAGACCATCGACGAGGTCGGCAAAATGCTCGGCGTTCCCAACGAGAAGACCTGCAAGGCTATCGTCTATCAGCGCAGCGAGGACGATTCCTACGTGCTCGTGTTCTGCCGCGGCGATCTCGAGCTCAACGAAACGAAGCTCACCAATTTCTTGAAGAGCAAGATCCACCCCGCCGTCGATATCGAGAACGCGAATCTCGCCGCCGGCAATATCGGCCCCGTGGGGCTTTCGACCAACGCGACGGTGCTCTACGACCGTTCGCTCGTCGGCGCGACGAACCTCGTTTGCGGCGCGAACAGGGCGGAGTATCACGTTAAGGGCTTCACCCCTTCAAGGGATCTTCCCGAGAACACGCAGTACGTCGATCTGACCAAGGCCGTCGAGGGCGGCGAATGTCCCAACTGCCGCAGCCACTCTCTCAGGATCAGCCGAGGCATCGAGGTCGGCAACATATTCCAGCTCGGCAAGCGCTATACCGAGGCCATGGGCATGACCTATGACGATGAAAACGGCGCGCGTGTCAACCCCATCATGGGCTGCTACGGCATAGGCGTGGGCCGACTCATCGCCTCCGTTTGCGAAGCTCATCACGACGATTACGGCCCCCTGTGGCCCATCACCATCGCCCCCTGGCAGGTGGAGATCTGCGCTCTTCGCGCGAACGACGAGGCCGTGAAGACCGCCGCCGATAAGCTCTATAAGGAGCTTGAGGACGCGGGCGTGGAAGTGCTCTATGACGACCGTCCCGTTTCCGCCGGGTTCATGTTCTCCGACGCGGATCTTCTCGGCGCGCCCGTCAGAGTGGTCATCTCCCCCAAGACGCTTTCACGCGGCTGCTTCGAGCTCAACGCGCGCGACAAGTCCTTCTCCGGCGACGTTTCCATCGAGAGCGCGAAGGAAGCGGTCATCGCGAAGATCCGCGAGCTGACCGAGGCGATCAACGCCAAGGTGCCCGAGAGGCTCTGATCCGCCGCAAAAAAAGGATCGCGTTTTATTCCGCCGATCGATCAACAGAAAAGCCCGGTGAAACCGAAGTTTCATCGGGCTTTTTGTTTTTATTATCGGCCGCGGGGCGTTATCCGATAAAGCTTTTGAAAGCTTCCTCCGCGGAGCCGTTATCGTCCCCGACGATCAATACCGCGTATTGAGCGTGAGTGAACAGCCTGGCGTCGTTCAGCACGGGCAGGAGCGAAGGCTCATAGACCGAATACAGCTCGCTCCTTCTTGTAACGTGGGCGGAAAGCGTTTCCAGCGCCGCATCCGCATCCGAAGCATCCTTAAGCGCTATAACGACGATCTCGTCGGCGCTCGTTTTTCCGTCTTTGGCGTAGAGGATGAAGAAATCCTCGACCTTGTCGTAATCGAAAGCGGAAACGTGGGCGAACTCATCCTCGGCGTTTTCGTCGCTTTTGGACGCATACTCCATCTGCTCTCCTCTCGGCATCGCGGAGCGCATGCTCTCCGCAAGGTCGAACATGCTGACCGTTTCCTTTTTTTCAGCGGGGGACGGGCTTTTTGCGCATCCGCATACGGCCGCGGCCATGATGAAGCATATCGTTATCGCAAGCAGTCTTTTCATTATCTGTCCCCAATAAAGTCATCGTATTCTGTTTCGGTATCGACCTCGAAACCGAAAGCGTTTTCGATCGCTTCCACTATCCTGTCAACGGTCTCTTCGGGAATATCTACCGAGGGCTCGTCGGAATAACTGCCGTAGAACATGCAGAGAACGTGGTTCCCTTCGTCATCCGAAGTCCAGTAATAATTGAAAAACGCGTCGCAGTTACTGTTGATGGTTCCGGCCATGAGCTCGGTAAGATAGCTTGCGACGTGCTCATCGGAAGCGGTTATGCCGTCGGTGATCCTGCAGGCAAAGCAGGCTTCGCCGTCATCGATCTTTTTCTTCGCGAATTCGGGGATATCGAATATGCCCTTGACGTTTTCGGCATGCTGCATCGCGTAGTTGTATTTGACGCCCTTGGCCTTGGGGAAGAAGCTCCTGTCCCAGTCGTGATCCATTCCGATGATATTATCGGAAAGGTTGAATGTCTTATAAGTGGGAACGGAAGCGTCCGAATCGAAGTAGCAGTCGGTATGATACCACTCGTCGTCGAGCTTAACGAGATCCCAGGAATGGCTGAGGCTCGTATCATGCACCACCATGCAGTCGATATCGAGCATATGCATGAAGAGCCTGAATGTGGTGGCATATCCGACGCAGACCGCCTGACGGTATTTCAGCACTCCGTAGGGGTTGTCGGAGTCAGAGCCGGAATCGGGGATCACGTCCAGAGGGCTGGTATCTGCGGTGAGCTTGGTAGTCAGCCATTCATATACGGCCTTTTCCTTCTCATACGGAGTCATGCTTTTTTTGATTATCTTTTTAAGAACGTCCGAAGCCATCTTCAGCGTTTCCTTCTGGCGGTCGTCAAGCGCAGAGGTATCGCCGGATTTATATGCGTCGGAAATGGCGGAAGTATCGCGGATATAATACTCGTCCGCGATGCAGACGTCGTTTTCCTGAGTAGCGCCGGCAGATTCGGCCTGTTCCTTTTGTTCCGCGATCATCGACTCGGCGGAAGCCACCCTGTCGTCCACAGCCTTTACGGCGTTTTTGATCTCATTGGAGTTTTTGAATACGAGCGCTCCAAGTATTCCGACGGCAATCATCAGCGCGATGATAAGCGAGCAGGCGCAGATCAGCAGCGCTTTTGTTTTCTTTGTCATATTATCACCTTCATAAATAATGATTTTGCAATCAAACCCAAGGCGTTATTATAGTGACGGGCACGGGCAAAGTCAACAGTTTTACACAGGACGGCGAAAATATAATACGGCGCGGAGCAGTGATCTCGTATGGAAATTACGGTTTTGAATAAGCTTCTTCCGCCCTTTGAGTCCCTTGATTCATTGCTGAACGACACTATGCTGCAGATGCACCCCAAGCTGCAGATAACCAACAGATGTGTTCATTGTCGTGTACTCCTATCGGCTCTGAGTCGTATCTTGCCAATCACCGGCCTGCTGAAAAAGGATCCACCGGATCCTTTTTCTCGGCTTCGCCGCCGCAGGCGTGTTCTCCTATCGGCTCTGAGTCGTATCTTGCCAATCACCGGCCTGCTGAAAAAGGATCCACCGGATCCTTTTTCTCGGCTTCGCCGCCGCAGGCGTTCGAGTCCCTTTATTATGCAAAGCAAAGAGAGGGGGTTTCCCCCTCTCTTTGCTTTGGCGCACCCGGCGGGACTCGAACCCACTGCCTTATGCTCCGGAGGCATACGCTCTATCCGGGTGAGCTACGGGTGCATGGCGCGGGACTTATTATAACACCCCGCCCCGAATTTGGCAACTGAATTATTCTTTGCGGCAGCTTTCAGCGGATACCGTCAGATAAGCATATCGAGGAAGGATTCTCCGCAGCTCCAGCTTTCACCTGTAAGATACTCGTAAACGGTCGCGCCGATATCCGCGAACGATCCCCTCGTTCCGAGATCGGCCCTCTTGCCGCGGCCTATGACCGCGAGAATGGGTATGTACTCCCTCGTGTGATCCGTACCGGGATAGCAGGGATCGCAGCCGTGATCCGCCGTGATTATCAAAAGATCCTCCGGAGTCATCGCCTCCCTGATCTCAGGGAGCTTCGCGTCGAAGTATTCAAGCGCGGCGGCATAGCCTTCCGGATCGTTCCTGTGCCCGTAGAGCATATCGGTATCCACAAGATTGGTGAAAATGAAATCGCCCTTGCCTTCCTTCAGGAAGCGGATGGTCGCTTCGATCCCGTCAGGATTGTTCTTGGTATGATCGACGGTGGTTATCCCGCGGTGCGCGAAGATATCCTCTATCTTGCCTATCCCGACAACGTCCATGCCCTTCTCGGAAAGCCTGTCCAGAATGGTCTCCTTCATGGGCTCGAGGGCGTAATCGCGGCGGTTCTCCGTCCTCGTGTATTTGCCGTTCGAGCCGACGAACGGGCGTGCGATAACGCGGCCGACAAGATCGTCTCCGACGAGCATTTCCCTTGCGATAAGGCAGTAGCGGTAGAGCTCTTCAAGAGGAACGACCTCCTCGTGCGCGGCAATTTGGAATACGCTGTCCGCGGACGTGTAGACGATGAGCTTGCCGGTTTTAACGTGTTCGTCGCCAAGGCGCTGGATGATCTCCGTACCGGAGGCGACCTCGTTGCCGAGCACTCCCCTGCCCGTCCTTGCTTCAAATTCGGAAATGATTCTCTCCGGGAAACCCTCGGGATAGGTGCGGAACGGGACGTCCATGGGGAAGCCCGCCATCTCCCAATGGCCGCTCGTGGTATCCTTGGCCTTTGTGACCTCAAGCGATCTTCCGTATGCGGCAGAGGGGAACATTACCCTCGGAAGCCGCGAATCGGCGATATTGCCGAGACCCATCGAAAGCATATTGGGTATCTTCATTCCTCTGTGGGCATAAACGTGACCGAGCGTATGCGCTCCGATATCGCCGAAATCGACCGCATCGGGAAGGCTGCCTATCCCAACGCTGTCCAAAACTATGACCGCAGCTCTTTTCTTCATGATATCTCCTCTCCTTTTCCTTGAAAAATGACTGTCCCCGTTTAAAAACTCAAAGCGAGCCTTGCCACGAACTCGGCGTTCGTGGGCTTTCCTCTCTCCTCATCTATGCTCATTCCGAACATAGCGTGCTGATAATCTATATCTCCTCTCGTCCAGGCGGTCTCGACGGCGTATCGTATGGCCTTTTCGACCGCCCCGGGAGTCGTATCGTAATAAGCCGCCACCTTTGAATACAGCTTATGCGGCTCCGGCGCGCAGTAGGTTACGCTTTGAAGCGCTATGGCGGCGATGAGATACTTATGCCCGAGGAGGCTCTTCTTTACGCCGAGCCTTTCAAGCCTGTCCGATATAGCGCCGTAAAGGAAGCGGTCGTCCGCCGAGGGATCGTGCCAGACCGCCTCGTTGACAAGGGGCATACGGTCGGTGAGCGTTCTGAGGTTCATACCGCACTTGAGATGCTTCTTGTAGGCCCTTAAAACGCTGACCGCGTCATAATGCGCGCCGCCGGTCAAAGGAACGATCTCTGTCACGGTCATATCCTCTTCGAGCCCGCTCCATCGGCCGCAGCCGTCCTTATCAAAAGCAAGACAGATGGTTCGCCTGAACCTTTTGATCTGCGCCGCGGACGAGAGTATCTTCGCCGCTGCTTCATTGAGGGAGGCCACTATCAGCATCGGTTCATAAGAATAACAGAGCTCGATAAGCTGTTCCTCGTTCTTCGCGTGTTTGAAGCTAACTCCGGATAAACGGATGAATTCATCAAGGACTGCTTTTTCGTACTCGTCCGATATATCAAGACAGACTCCCCTTTGCTCAAGGATCAGATCTTCATTATCCATACCGTCCTCCGAATTCCTTATACATCCAATAAGCGTATGCGCCGTAGCCTTTTTTGGGATCGTTCACGAAGACGTGCGTGACAGCGCCGACCAGCTTCCCGTCCTGTATGACGGGGCTTCCGCTCATGCCCTGCACTATGCCGCCGGTAAGCTCGATGAGGCGGCTGTCGGTTATCTCAATAACCATCCCCTTCGGGGCGGGCTCGTTCTGCCTGCCGGTCTTGATGATCCTGCAGGAGTATTCCGCCACCTCGCCGGAGGCCGCAGACAGTATCACCGCTTCGCCTTCCCTCACTTCATCGGGAAAAGCCGTCCGTATGCTCTCGCCGCCAAGATATGCGGCGGCTTCGGGCAGCAGGGAGCCGAAAATGCCGAGGTCGGTGTTTTTTTCGATACTGCCTATTACCGTGCTGTATTCGCCGAAAGTGCCGTGCAGCTCTCCGGGAGAACCCTGCACCCCTTTTGTTACGCCGAGTATGCCGGCGATAACGAGCTTGCCGTCCTTCACCTTCAATAATGAACCGGTATCCGCGTCGAGCACGGGATGCCCGAGCGCCGCAGAAGCGCCGGAAACCGTATCGTAAAACGACAGCGTGCCTATGCCGATGGTGCTGTCCCTTACCCAGGCGCCTATCCTGAACTCCCCGTCGGGATCCTTCTCGGGACGGACGGTCACGCATAGGCGCTTCCCGTCCCTTTCGATAACCATCTCGGCCGAGCCGGAACAGTTTTCAAGAAGCTCCGCAAGCTCCGCCGAAGTGGAAACGCCTTTTCCGCCTACGCTGAGTATCACGTCGCCGGGTTTGATCCCCGCTTTGGAAGCGGGCGAAACGCCCGTTCCCGATTCGCCGGTAAACTCCCCTGTGCCGACTACGAGCACGCCCTCCGTGAATATGCTGATACCGACCGCCTGACCGCCGGGGATGAGCTCCGGACGGGCCCCCACGTATGCGGGAACGGTCTTTACCGGTATCAGCCCGAAGAGCCTGTATTCGACCGCCCTGTTCCCGATGCTTTCATCGGATGAGCTTGCGGCCATGACCGCCGGGGCGCCGAATGAAGCGAAGTTATCCAGCTTATCTGTCAGTTCCGTTTCGTTTTCGGCATAATAGGCTTCGGGCAGAGCCCGCAATCCGCTCATCAAACCGCCGTAATTGAAGGCGGTCAACGCAAAAGCTGCAAATACCGCGGCGGTCCTTGCGGCGACGCTCTTGAAGCTTTTTTCGAGCGGCTTAAATAGATTACAGCGCATAAATCGACCTTTCGTGAAAAGATATCGATATCATTCTTTCACGGCAGAGCCGATCCTATTCCGTCACGATCCTTCTTCGGAAGCGTTTTTTATCAGTTCCGCGGCATGGGATACCGCCGCTTTGCTTCCGGCTTCCGCGCCCATTATCCTCGCAAGCTCATACGGGCGCTCCTCATCCGAAAGCCGCTTAACGTCCGTGACGGTCCTTCCGTTTTCCTCATGCTTCGATACGAAGAAATGCGCATCGGCAAAGGCGGCTATCTGCGGAAGATGCGTCACGCAGAGCACCTGATGCTTGCCCGCGATCCTTTTCATTTTCGATCCGACGGTATTCGCCGTGGATCCGCTAATGCCCGTGTCGACCTCGTCGAAAATGAGCGTGGGGATATCGTCCGCATCGGTTATTACGGTCTTTAAAGCCAGCATTATCCTTGAAAGCTCGCCGCCGGAGGCGACCTTCGAAAGCGGTTTAAGGGGCTCCCCGCGATTGGCGGAAAGCAGCAGGCTGATCGCGTCCGATCCGTTTTCATGAGGTTCGTCGTCGATCACGGAAAACTCCGCTCCGAGCTTTGCGTTCTTCATTCCAAGCGATTTCAGCTGCTCCTCCGCGAGCGCGCAGAGCTTTTGGGCGGAAGCCTTTCTCGCGCAGGTGAGCTTTGCGGCTTTTTCCCGGTAATCGTTCAAAAGCTCGGCCTTTCTCTTTTCCAAAGCCAGTCGGACGGATTCATCGCCCGTCAGCTCCTCGAGCTCAGCCTTTGCGCTTTGTAAGAAGGCGAGCACCTCGGCGACGTCGCGGCCGTACTTATGCTTCAAGCCGTCTATCACGTCGAGCCGTGTCTCGAGCTCGTCTATCCTGCGGGGATCGAAATCCCTTTCGGGCCTGAGATCGCGTATCGAGTACGCCGCGTCCTCCAGCTCGTAATACAGATCGTTCAGCCGTGAATACGCCTCCCTGTATTGAGCGGAAAGATCCGAAACGGAGCCTATCTCGTCCACCGCTTTTTTAAGCAGGCCGACGGCTCCCCCTTCCCCGTTAAGCAGAGAATACGATCCGTTCAGGCTGTCGGATATCCTCTCCGCGTTGGTCAGCAGATTCAGTTCTTCGTTGATCTTATCCTCTTCGCCTATCGAAAGCTTGGCCTTGTCGATCTCGTTTATCTGATAGCGAAGCACGTCTATCCTGCGTTCGCGCTCCGTTTCTGAAAGGAAGCCCGAATTGAGCCTTGCTAAAACGCCGGAGTATTCATTGAATACGGCGTTGACTTCCTCCTTCAGCGGGGCGATGCTTTCCTGCATATATGCGTCGATAACGCCGAGGTGGTTCTTTTCATCGAGCAGCGACTGGTGCTCGTGCTGGCCGTGGACGTCCACGAGCAGATCGGTGACGGCCTTGAGCATATTGAGCGGGAGCATGACTCCGTTTACCCGGCAAAGGCTCTTGCCCGCCTGCGAGAGCTCCCTCGATATGATCAGCCTGCCGTCTTCGGAGGCGGCGCCGAGCTCTTCGAGCTTATTGAGGACCGCAGGCTTGCCGGAAACATCGAACACCGCGTCGACACGGCATTTCTGCTTGCCGTGAGAGATCAGCTCGCGGCTGCCGCGGCTGCCCAGAACGAGGTTTATCCCGTCGATGATAATGGATTTGCCCGCGCCGGTCTCGCCCGTGAACACGTTGAAGCCGGGGCCCGGTTCAAGATCGAGCCTCTCGATGAGCGCTATGTTTTCTATAAACAGTCTTTCAAGCATGGATCATTTGAGCTTTTCGCGGATCAGGCGGAATACGTTCCTTCTGCCGAACCTTATGAATTGAGCCGTCCTTTCGGCCTTTCTGAAAACTATCTCGTCGCCGGGACGGATGACGCAGACGTCCTGCCCGTCCCTTGTAAGGCGGCAGACGCTCTCCGCTTTGACGGTTACCGCCGAATCCGCGGAGGCGACTATCGGCCTTATCGTAAGCGAATGGGGGCAGATCGGCGTGACGAGCATACAGTCGAGCTTGGGCGCAACGACGGGCCCTCCTGCGGACATGGTATAGCCCGTGGAGCCCGAAGGGGTGGCGACTATGAGCCCGTCCGCCATGACTCCGCCGACGCTGTCTCCGTCGATGCTGAGGCCGAGCTGGGTGATGGACGAGAGCTCCTGCCTGTGGATTATGAAATCGTTAAGGCATAAGCCCGCGCACTCCCCGTTGACGAGGCAGGTGAGCATGGAAGCGGACTCGACGGTGTATTCGCCTTTTTGGAGCTTGGTGAGCGCCTCGCCGAATTCATCCGTGCCTATCTCGCTGAAAAAGCCCACTCGCCCCATGTTGATCCCGAGCACCGGCACTCCGTGGGGCGCGGCCGCGGAGACCGCGCGAAGTATCGTCCCGTCGCCGCCTATCGTGACGACGCAGGTAACTCCGCGCCATTTCTCATCGGGCTCCTGATTAAGCATCAGGTCGGAAGCGCAGGCTTCCGTTTCGATCCCGCGGCTTTCGGCGATCCGGTAAAGCTCCGCAAGCAGAGCCGCGGCGTTGGGTTTTTGGGGGTTGGTATAGATTATCAGTTTCATATCCCGTCCGTATCACGAGAGTTCCTCGTGTGAAAGCAAAACGACTTCCTCCGCCCTTTTCTTCGGATCTTCAATGCCGTATCCCGCGCCTTTTTTCAGGTACATCAGGTATTCGATGTTGCCCTTGGGGCCGGTTATGGGCGAATAATCCAGCTCCTTTATCGAAAAACCGCATTCCTCCGCAAGGGCCGCGGCAAAATCGAGCACCTCGAGATGCGTCGCCTTATCGCGCACGACGCCGTTCTTGCCGACCTTGCTCCTGCCGGCCTCGAACTGGGGCTTTACGAGCACGACGGCCTCGCCGTTTTCGGCGAGACACTCGAACATTCTCGGGAGGATATGGCGTATCGAAATGAACGAAACGTCGCAGGAGGCGAATTCCGGCGCTTCGCCGAACCAGGAGGGCTCCATCTCGCGGGCGTTCCGGCGCTCCATGCAGACGACCCTATCGTCGTTGCGGAGCCTCCAGTCAAGCTGACCGTAGCCGACGTCGACCGAGTAGACCTTCCCCGCTCCGTTCTGGAGCATACAGTCGGTGAATCCTCCCGTGGAAGCTCCTACGTCGAGGCAGACCTTCCCGTTAAGATCGATACCGTATTTTCTTACGGCCTTATCGAGCTTGAGCCCTCCCCTTGAAACGAAGGGGATCGGGTTCTCCCTCACAATAAGCGCGGCGTCGTCGGCAAACGAATCGGAGGCTTTGTTGACCTTGACCTCGCCGAAGTACACGACGCCCTCCATTATGAGCGCTTTGGCGCGCTCGCGGCTCGGCGCAAGCCCGCTTTCGACCAAAATGACGTCCGCGCGTTTAGTCATAGATGCCCCCCATGCAGTTCCGGATGCTTTCCCTGATCCCGTTCACGGAGATACCGCATTCTTCATCCTGCTCCGCGACCGTGCCCTGTTCTATCACCCGGTTGGGAACGCCGAGCGTGATAACCTTCGTTCCGCTGCCGGCCTGAGCCATATACGCGGCGACCTGGACGCCGAATCCGCTGTTGACCACGCCGTCCTCTATCGTAATAAGATAATGCGCGTGAGCGAGCCTTTCGAGCGCGGACTTGTCCATCGGGCGTATCGATCTTGCGTTATAGAGCCCGACGTTGAGATCCCTGCAGGCTTCCATAGCGGGAGCGAGCATCCTGCCGGTCGCCGCGACGCAGACGCTTCTGAACGGCTTGATACATTCCCACGAGGTGACTTCGCCCGAGAACTCCCTTTCCGGCAGGACGCCCCTGTTATAGCGAATGGCGCAGGGCGAATCATTCTCCTCGGCGGCCCAGCGCAGGCAGGCGCGAAGCTCCTGCTTGGAAGAGGGCGAAAGTATCTTCATATTGGGCATTGAAAGCAGGTACGCGATATCGTAAACTCCGTGGTGCGTTTCTCCGTCCGCGCCGACGAGGCCGGCTCTGTCGACGCCGAAAATGACTTTAAGATCCTGCAGGCAGACGTCGTGAACGAGCTGATCGTAGCCCCTCTGCAAAAATGACGAGTAAACGCAGAATACGGGCACGGTGCCGGCTATCGCCATTCCGGCGGTCATCGTGACGGCATGCTGTTCCGCGATGCCGACGTCGAAGAACCTTTCGGGGAATTTTTCCTTGAAGGCGTCGAGCCCCGTTCCGGAGGCCATGGCGGCGGTAACGGCTACGATCTTTTTATCCTTTTCGGCTATTGAGCAGAGCTCTTCCGCAAATACCGCGGAATTGCCGAAGGTCGATTTGCTTTCGCCGGTCGCCTCGTTGAACCTGCCTATGCCATGGAATTTTTCGGGATTCTTTTCGGCGGGCTCGTACCCCTTGCCCTTTTTGGTAATGGTATGGATAACGACGGGCTTGCCTATCTGCTTCGCATGCTCGAACACCTCGGTGAGAGCGGCGATATCATGCCCGTTGATAGGGCCGAGGTAAGTAAACCCCAGCTCCTCGAAAAGGACGTTCGGGAGTATGAAATACTTTATCCTGTTTTTTAGCCCTTCAAAGCGGTCGCTCAGCCAGCCGCCTATAAACGGGATCAGCTTCAGCGCCTTGGAAAAGCGGCGCTTAAAGCTCCTGTATCCTCTTGCGGAGCGCATTTTGGCAAGATGCCTGCTCATTCCGCCCACATTGCCGGAGATGGACATTTCGTTGTCGTTCAGCACCACTATCAGAGGGAGCTTCTGCTGACCGACGTCGTCGAGCGCTTCGTAAGCCATGCCTCCGGTAAGCGCTCCGTCGCCGATAAGGGCTACGACTGAGCGCTGAACGCCGTTGAGCGCGTCGGCGCGCATGATGCCTATCGCCGCTGAAACGGAAGTGCTCGAATGACCGGTGTTGAAAGCGTCGTATCTGCTTTCATTGGTCTTGGGGAAACCGGCGACGCCTCCGCGCTGACGCAGGGTGCCGAACTCCGCCGCTCTGCCCGTCAGCAGTTTATGCACGTAGCTCTGATGTCCGACGTCGAAGATCAGCCTGTCGGTCTCGAAATCGAACACTCTGTGAAGGGCGATGGTCGTTTCGACCACGCCTAAATTGGACGCGAGATGTCCGCCCGTCTTTGATACGACGGAAACGAGGTAACGGCGTATCTCATCCGCAAGCTCATTCAATTCTTCGGGTTTGAGCTCCTTCAGATCCTTCGGCGAGGATATCCCCGGAAGCAGACGAAGCTCATTGAATTCTGTCATGTCACTTGCTCCTTACAAGCATATTATCTATTGTGGCGATCAAAAAGCCGTTGTTCGGCAGCTCCTTTACGGCAAGCTTCGCTTCTTCGGCCGCTTCGCGCGCGGCCTCGTTCGCCTTGTCGAGCCCAAGCAGGACGGCGTAGGTGAGCTTGCCGGAAGCGGCGTCCTTGCCGAGAGTCTTGCCCATCAGATTCGGATCCCCCTTGACGTCAAGGATATCGTCCGTTATCTGGAAGAGCAGGCCCATCTTTTCGGAGTAGAGCCTGAGCGAATCGAGCGTTTTTTCATCCGCTCCCGCGATCATGGCTCCGGCGAGCACCGCGGCGGAAAGCATATCGGCGGTCTTATGGATATGGATGAAGTGAAGCATATCCTCCGTCTGGTTATCGGAGCCTTCGAAGACGATATCCGCCGCCTGCCCGGTGACCATGCCTCCTGCTCCTGCGCGGCGGGATATCTCGCCGACGGCGTCAAGCACGCCCTTATCGCGGGTATCGGCCGCAGCGCGGATCATGGTCTCGAACGCGAACGAGAGCAGACCGTCGCCCGCAAGCACGGCCATAGCTTCCCCGAAGACCTTATGGTTCGAGGGCCTGCCGCGGCGCATATCGTCGTCGTCCATGCAGGGAAGATCGTCGTGAATGAGCGAATAGGTATGTATCATCTCCAGCCCGCAGGCAACGGGCAGAGCCTTTTTTATATCACCGCCGAGCATATCGCATACGGCGAGCACGAGGCACGGGCGCAGGCGCTTGCCGCCGCTTTCAAGGCTGTAATACATGGCCTTTTTAAGCTCCGGGAAAATGGATGAGTCCCGGTCGAAAACGGCTTTCAGGCCTTCCTCGACTATTAGCCTGTATCCTTCGCAGGCGGCGCTGTATTCACGGCGATCCATCAAAAAGGCGCCTCCTCTTCATCGCAGGGCTCGTCCTCTACGGCCTCCATTTCGCTCAGAAGCGTCTGTTTGCCGACCTGTTCGAGCTTGGCTTCATAGCCCTTTAAGAGCTTTTCACAATGCGAGGAAAGCTTCATGCCCTCCTCGTAAAGCTCCATCAGCTTTTCGAGAGGGACCGAAGCTTCGTTCATGCTTTCAACGATCTCCTCAAGCCTTGCGTAGGCCTGCTCGTAGGTGAGATTGATCTCTTCATTCATGGTGTTTACCTCATATCAACGCCGGTCACGACCGCCGAAGCGCAGCCGTTGGCCATTTTAACTTTGATCGTTTCGTTTTTCCGCAGCTCCGAAGCGGACTTCAGCATCCTTCCGTCCGCGTCGGTAACTATGCTGTAACCGCGTTCGAGCACCGAATCCGGGCTCAAGGCTTTTAGGGTATCGACGCGGTTTTTAAGCAGGAACGCCGCATTTTTCAGCCCGGCGGAGGCGGCGCTTTCAATACCGGCCTTTTTGGAGGCGAGCCTTTCGCGAAGCAGCTCCAGCGCGTGGACGGGGTTCGCCATGGCGGAAGAGCTCTTCAAAGCGGCAAGCTTCGCGCCGCATTCATTAAGCCTGTCCGAAGCCGCGCTCCTGATATCCTCCTCAAATTCCGCAAGCGAATAGACTATATCCGCATAAACGGGGCAGCAAAGCTCCGCGGCGGCGGACGGAGTCGGCGCGCGCAGATCCGCCGCAAAATCCGCTATAGTAAAATCCGTTTCATGCCCGACGGCGCTGACTACGGGTATTTTCGAACCGGCTATCGCCCTTGCGACCGCCTCGTCGTTAAAGCAGCTTAGATCCTCATAGCTGCCGCCTCCCCTGCCCACTATGATAACGTCGCATTTTTCAAAGCGCTGCAGGGCTCTTATCGCGGCGGCTATCTCCGCGGGAGCGGCGGCGCCCTGCACCTGGCAGGGAGCGAGCAGTACGTTCATACCGGGGAACCTTCGCCTGATGATGTTGACGATATCGTGCAGCGCGGCCCCCGCGGGGCTCGTCGCAACGCCTATCACCCTCGGCAGAACGGGCAGCGGCCTTTCGTTTTCAAAAAGACCCTCGCTTTCGAGCTTTGCCTTTAAAAGCAGGAACTGCCTGTAAAGCTCCCCCTCGCCGTCCTCGCGCATGGCGTCGGCATAGAGCTGGTACTTGCCGTCCTTGGCGTATATGGAAACCGAGCCGTGGACGACCACGCGCATCCCTTCGCGCGGGGAGAAGCCGAGCTTTGAAGCGTAGGAGCGGAACATAACGCAGCTTATGACCGCTTCCTCATCCTTTAAACTAAAATAGAGATGCCCGGATGGGTAGCGTTTGAAGCCGCCGATCTCCCCGGACACCTTTATGCTCCGCAAGCGCGGATCGTTTGAAAGTATGCGCGCAGCATACTCATTCAGCCTTGTAACGGTAAATACTGTTTCACCGGCCATAGTATCACTTCTCGTCGGGATTTGCCACCTTGCCGAGAACACCGTTGATAAAGCGCGGTGAATCATCCCCGCCGTACTTGGCAGCTATCCTGACCGCTTCGTTGATGATGACCTTTTGCGGAGCTTTTCTGTCAAACAGGAGCTCGTAGACCGCAACGCGAAGTATCGAAACGTCCACCTTGGGCATACGGTCGATGGTCCATCCCTTCGCAGCGGACGCGATGACGGCGTCGATCTCATCGCCGTGCTCGGCGATCCCGTCGACTATGCCGTTGGCAAAATCGATATCCTCCGCGCCGGCCTCCGCCTCGGAACCCGAGATCTCAAGGACGGTCGCGTAGGTATCGTCGCAGTCGAAAAGTTTTTCATAAGCCATTTTCATGGCTGTTTCTCTGGCTGTTTTTCTGCTCATAGCTTACGTATGCACCCCGGATCAGCTAACCCTTGCCGCGGTTGCAGGAGAATAAGTGTTGACCACCATGAAAGCCACCTGGGATACCTTGACGCCTGCATAGGTCTCAATGTATTCCTTGAGCTCCTTGCGGACTTTGTCGCAGAGCTCGGGGATGTTGGTATCGGCAAGCACGATGGCCTTGAGAGTGATGTTAACGTCGCTGTCGGGATTGATGGTTACCTTGCTGCTGCACTCGCGGATACGGCTGTTGGACTTGATGTACTTCTGCGCCATGCTGTCGATGGAGGCGGCGCTGATGTATGCCGCGCCGTTTTCATCCGCGCAAAGCAGCGAAGCGTTATTGCCGGATTCCTTCTCTTTGACTTTGCTTCCGGTGAAAAGAAGCTTTACGGCAACGATCGCGAGCAGCGCGGCGACGACTATAACGCCGATGCGGATATAGTTGTAGGGCGCTTCGTCGGACATCATGTTTTCGAAGAAAGCGGTGACGTTTTCAGCCGGGAAGACCTTGGCCGCGAAAAGAACGGCCATTACCATTGCGGCAATGAATATAAGCAGCACAAGACCCAGCAGCAGTTTGTCGATAAGACGTGGTTTCATTTGTGGCCCCTTTCCGAACGAATGTCAAATATTACTTGACCCTTGCCTCGATCTCGAGCTTCTCCTTTTTCTTATCCTTTTCAGGCTCGTCGAAAGTGACGCTCTGGACGAATACGTTAACTTCCACTACCCTGAGAGCGGTCATGGTCTCGATGGCGTTCTTGACCTCTTTCTGGATCTCCGTGCAGACCTCCTGTATGCGGAAACCGTACTTGACGTTTACGCTGAGATCGACGGCGGCCTCTTCCTGACCGACTTCGACGTGGACGCCCTTGGTAAGATTCTTCTTGGTGAATATGCCGGAAATACCCTCGATGACGGTCCCGGCAAGGCCGGAAACGCCCTTGACCTCAGAAGCGGCGAGACCCGCGATAGTGGCTACAACATCGGGTGCAAAAACGACTTTGCCGTTATCAGAAACGCTGATATCGGTCACAACATCGGTATCGTAATCCATTTTGGAAACCCTCCTGAACATTGATACTTGATTATAACAAATCCTAGCCCCTTTGTAAAGTACTCTTGAGGTCAATATTGCATTGTTTTAAACGGTATCCGGCCTTTTTACGCGCGGGCTCCCCGCCGCAAAGCCCCCGTTCACGCGCCGAGCGATATCTTTATCGCCGAAGCGGGCAGCCCCGTTTCGGAAATGACCACGTCGAGTATGCGCGCCACCTCCTCGTCGGTCAGCTTTTCGCCGTCGATCACGACGGATGCGGTGTCTCCGCGAAGCGTCACAGCCGCGTCGAGGAAGCCTTTGCTCCTTATGAGGCTCTCGATGGCGAATTCCTTCTCCATATTGCTCACGAGCTCCAGCAGCCTTTCGCGCGCGTCTTCGAGCGTATCCTCGTCGGAGCTTTCGGAATTGATTATGGATCTGAGATAATCGATCTCCTGTGCCCTCACGCTGCTGCGCTGATCGCGGAAGGAATTGAAGTAGTCGCCGTACAAGTTCACCATGGTCTCCTTCGCGGGCTCCGCTTCGGAGCCGCCGGGAACGCTCGTTTCGGCCTTTTCCCCCTGTTTGTTGAGGCGTACGTTAAGCCAGACCGCCCCTCCGAGAAGGAGCAGAGCCGCGGCGAGTACGATGAGAAACCTTTTGTTTTTGAGAATGTTTTGCATATTTACCTCCTGCGCCGTGAATTATTCAGGCGTGATAATCCGATTCAGCCTCCGGCCCGCATCGGGAACACTCCGACGCATACCGGATCGAGGCCGGTGAGGGTCGTTACGGCGGACTCCAGCGCGACCCTGACCCCAATATCCCTTGCGCCCTCCGCAACGACGACGACCCCCTTCGGGGCGCCGTCCGAAGCGCTGCCTATGACCATTACCTTGACTTTTCCGGCTCCTTCGATGCTCGAAAGGATGCTTTCCATGCGCTCTTCGATCCCCTCCTCCGCTTCCCCTCGGGAAGCTTCGGGATCGCTTCCTGCGGCGTTCCGGTAACTTCTATCGCAGGATATGCCCCCCGTTGATAAGAATATGATCACGACCGCGATAATAAGCAGAGAATAGACAAGTATCTCCAGCTTTTTATCATCGCGCAGCTTATTTATGAAAGCGGTCAGCAGCGATCCCTTTTTCACGCCGTATCACCCCATCAGCATCCTGACGATCGGCTCGGCTATAAGCCACGTTTCAATAAGCGCAAACACCCTTTTTGCGGTCTTTGAAACGCTTCCCGCCGGAAGCATTATCCGAAGCAGCGAAACGAATACTCCCGCCGCCGTGATCCTCAGCACAAGTTCTTTGAGCATTTTTCCTCCTACCAGAGCCCGGCGCTTATCCCGCCGGAGGCGATGAAGACGAGCATCGTCACGGCCATCATGCAGCCGGCGGAAACAACGCAGGCAAACAGCAGCGAAACCGTTTCCGCCGCGTTGGAAAACAGTCTGACCGTTCTTTCATCCGCCGCCGGCTGCGATACCGCCGCCGCGAGCCTGAATACGAATATCCCCGCCGCAAGTATGACGAGCGGCCTTGCAAGCACCGAAACGAGTATCAGTATCGCTATCGCTCCGACCCCGTTTTTGATCAGCAGCGCGCAGCCCATAACGGTATCGACCGTGCCGCTGACCATGCCTCCCACAACGGGCACGAGCTTATCCACCGCGTATTTTGCCGTGCGTACGGAAACGCCGTCATACGCCGCGACGGTCATCCCCCTTACGGCGGTCATACCGAAATACACCGTCGATATCAGCCCGAGCAGCCATTTCACGCTTTTTTTCAGGAGCTTTACAAGCTCCGCGAATCTCGATCCTTCCGTAAGCGAATCCGCCACGGCCGTTATCCCGCAGGCAAGCGTAAGAGGCAGAACGGCGCCGCATATGGTTATTACGACCGTGCCCGATAAAAACGTCATGAGCGGTCTGAACACTCCGGCGGAAGCGGGAGCGCCGATCGAAACGAGCAGCGCGCTGATTATGGGCATAGTTGCGGCGACGAGATCGCCGATGCTCTTTACCGCTGCCGAAGCGATCCCGCAGAGCGAGGCCAGCATACCGGCGGTCAGCGTTATCGAGGCGGTGCTGAGTATGAACGAGAGCGTGCGTTTCAATTCATCCGATCCGATCATCCCCGAAAGCGCGGTTATAAGCGCCGAAGCGGAGAGCGCCGCGGCAGGAGCGAGCGCCTTTGAGAGCTCGCTTTCCATCAGCCTTCGGACGGCCTCGAAAAGGTTTACGGGTTCATCAGAGGCTTTCCCCTCGGCGTAAGCTTTAAGTATTTCCTCTATTGACGAAAACCCGTCTTTCCAGCTTCCCAGGCCCTCGAAATACCGATCCCAGCCCTTCAGATCCATGCCGGACAACTGCCTTGAAAGCTCTTCGGAGATCTCTTTTTCTGCGTTCTCCTTCTCGTTTTCCGCAAGCGCGAAAACGGGCAGAACTATCAAAAGCGCGGCGGCCAGCATGATCGCCGCAAGCTTTGAGCGGCGCTTCACAGGTATTCCCCGGCGAGGCCCGAAAGCGTGCCGAGCAGATCGGTCAAAACCGGCAGAGCGGCGGCGACCATGAGTATGCGTCCGCAGATCTCCGTTTTCGAAGCAAGCGCGCTCTCGCCCGCGTCGCGGCAGATATCCGCGGAGATCTGAGTTATGTATGCTATTCCCGTTATCTTCAGCGCGGCGCCGATCGCATCGGAACCGACGCCGAACGATCCCGAGAGCCCTCGTATGCTTCGGGCTATTCCCGAAAGCTCCGCGGCGGCGAGCATCATTATCACGGCTCCCCCGGCAAGCGCCGTCTGCATACCGAGCTCCGGCCTGATCTGCCTAAGAGTCAGGGAGAGCAGCGCCGTCAGCACAGCGGCTCCGGCAACCTTGAAAATATCCATTTCAGTACAGGTCGAAAACGCTTCTGACGTTCTCGAACAGCGAGCCTATGAGGCTTATGACCATTGTGAGCACTATTATCAGACCGGCCAGCGCGGTGAGCATGGCGATATCCTCCCTTCCGGTCTGCTTGAGAAGCTGGCAGGCGACGGCTACGAGTATGCCTATCCCCGCTATTCGGAACACCACTTCTATACCCATTTGTACCTCGTTTCGTCTAAAGTATCAGAATGGCCGCCGCCAGCCCGAGCATAAGCGAAAGGGAGCTTGTCAGTCTGCCTTTTTCCTTTTGCTCGTTTATTGCGGATTCACGGTAAGCTTTCAGCTTTTCCAGCGCGTATCCGATCCTTGCCGATTCCGTTTCGGCGTCTCCTGCCGGAAAACCGTCCGTTAAGTATCCTGCAAACCTCGCGGCAGCGGATCCCGGGCCGGGCAGCTTAATATCGTTCAGCGCCTCTTTCAGCGAAGCCCCGGCTTCCATTTCGGCCTTCACGTTCGCCCACAGGGCCGGGAGTTCGCCCTTTTCGGAAAGCCTTGACGCTATCTCGTGAAGCGGCATACGGTCGATCCTGAGGAGCGAATACATTTCGTCGACGTCGGAAACGAGTCTGTCCGTGTTTTTGATCCTCTCCTCCGCCCTTGAATTGCTCACCGCTCCGAAAAGGGCGCTGCCGCAGACCGCAAGCAGGGCGGCTATCAGCCTTGCCGCGCTCACAGCTTCAAGGGGCTGATGCGGAGCACGCTCCCCCGGCGCTTCAAAAGAAGCACCCTCCTGAACGCTCCGCTCTTTATAAGGCCGGAGAGGACTTCCCTCTGCATGAGCTCTTCCGCGGAAGAGGCGTGTGCGCTCGCTATCACCGCGACCCCGCATCTGACGGCCTCGGTCAGCGAATCGGCGTCCGCCCTGTCGCCTATCTCGTCCGTGATGATGACTTCCGGGCTCATCGATCTTACGAGCAGGGATACGGCTTCGGCCTTTGAAACGAATTCCATTACGTCCGTCCTCCTTCCGACGTTGAAGGTCGGCGCGCCGCCCGAGCATCCGGCGAGCTCGCCCCTTTCATCCGCTATTGCGGTCTTGACGGGATCGACTCCTATGCCTTCGGAAAAGCACCTTGCGATATCGCGCAAAAGCGTGGTCTTGCCTCCGGACGGCGCAGCGATTATCAGCGATGAAACGGGCCTGCCCGCCTCTGATACGAGGCGCATGGAGCCTTCGGCGCAGCCCAATGCTTCACGTGCGAAACGGATGTTGAAGCTGCTCACCTCGGTCAGTTTCACGATGCTCCCGTTTTCGGAAACGGGCCGCCCGCATACGCCTATCCTGATCCCTCCGTCGAAGGCAAGAAAGCCTCTTTTGAGCTCCTCCGAGTGCGAATAAATCGAATGTCTGCAAAGCTTTTCAAGCAGCTCCGCCGCGTTTTCGCGGGTAAAGACGACGCCTTCGAGCAGCATCTCTCCGCTTGAAAAAACCATCTGCGGAGGCTGCGCGATACGCAAACGCAATTCTTCCACGGGCGCTCCCGTATCGGCGCGGCATACGGCGGACGCGATCCTTTCGGGAAGCATGGCGATTATCGGCCTGATAAGCGGAGAAAAAGAGTTTTCCAAAAAAGCGTCCGTCCTTTCTCAGTTTCCTGATGAATAGTATGACGAACGCGTCTGTGATATGATAAATGACTTGTTATTCGATGATCGTACTTTCGGCCGATTGCTTTCGTACATTCGTACCAATCACGTTCGCGGCCGTTTTTGCTCCCGTTGCCGCCAGCACACCCGCGAGCTGCGCGCAAAGGCAGGCCTCCGTGAGCTCCAGCATCATCCATCCTCCCGTCGACACGGTATAGGCGAAGGCCGCGGCAGAGGCCGCTATCGGCGCGATACCCGATACGGCAAGCGCGATATCCAACCCTGCGGAAACGCCGAGTACGGCCGCAGGCAGCGCGAACGCATAGTGCCGGTATCCCGGGAACGCGAGCGTAACGGGAGCGAGCGCCGCTCCGATAAGGATGGATACAGGCACTATAAGATGGCGCCTGAGCCCTGTCCCGTCCTTTTTGAAAGCGTTTCCGAAGAGCCAGGCGGCGGCTGCGATACAGGCAGGATAAACCGCCGCCTCATCCGCGGGATACCATGTGAACCTGCTCAAAACCGCCATGGCGAAAAGAAAAAACAACCCGTTTCGTTTATCGATCCCGTATCCGGCGCAGGTCCTTTTCCCGACTCCGCCAGCGGTCAGCAAGGCCATGACGGCTTCAAGCATGATACTTATGCGCATAAAAACACCCCGCATTACTTTTTTGATAAGTATCTGCGGGGGCGCGGATCTTTATTCAGTATTGTTATTCAAGAGGATCCAGCCTTAAAAACGCCGCCATGGAACCGGTGTCCTTTCCGTCCCTCCTGTATGAGAAAAACATCTCTTTTTCTTCAAAGGTACAATGACGCATCAGCGAAACGGAGCCCGGATCGATCCCCGCGTCCATAAGCTGAATGATCGCAGCGGCATGGAGCGATACGTAGCCTTTATCGGCTTTTTCGCCGCTTCCGGGAGTGAAGATATCCGGGCAGTCGAACTCGCGCGCGAACCGCTCCGCGAGCTCCCTTTCCACCTCGAAGCATTTTTCGCATATGCAGGGGCCGACGACGGCGATCATATCTTCGGGACGGGCGCCGTACTCGCTTTCAAGCCTTTGCGCAAGCTTCTGCCCGATGCGCTTGTACATGCCCTTCCAGCCCGCGTGAGCGAGGCCAATGCTTCGCGTGCGCCTATCATAGATAAAGAACGCGCTGCAGTCCGCATGACAGGTGACGAGCGTGACCGAAGGATCGTTCGTGACTATGCCGTCGCAGGGCTCGAAGGGCTCGCGGGAGATCCCGTGACCGGCGTCCTCCTTTTCAAGCCTGAGGATATTGTCCCCGTGCTCATGCTTAACGAGCGAAAGCTCCTCGAAGCGGAGCCCGTACGCATCCGAAAGGCGGCGGTAGTTGGCCATGATATTATCCCACGGCTCGTTCCTCCCGGTGCCGAGGTTCAGGGTATCGAAAGGAGGCGCGCTCACGCCGCCGTTCCTTGAAGCAAAACCGTGCCTGACCCCGGGCTCTTTTAAAAGCCTTTCCGAAACGAAAACGCCCACTCCGTCTTTTTCGACGTAACGGGAATCGTCCGCGGCGATGCGAAGCAGTTCCGCAACCTTATTTGACATCCTTATCACCGAGCAGGAGCTTCAGCTCCTCCATGAAGGTGTTGATATCCTTGAAGGAACGGTAGACCGAAGCGAACCTGACGTAAGCTACCTCGTCAAGATCCTTGAGCCTTGCCATAACGAGCTCGCCGATCTTGATGGTGGTTACCTCCTGCTCGAGGGAGTTGTTGATCTCCCTTTCGACGTCCTCCACGAGAGCGTCCATCGCGGCGGCGGAAACGGGCCTTTTCTCACAGGATTTGCGAACGCCGCGAAGGATCTTGCTGCTGTCGAAATTCTCCCTCGTACCGTCGCGCTTGACGACGATTATGGGCATCTCCTCCACCTTTTCATAGGTGGTGAACCTGCGGCCGCAGTTGGTACATTCGCGGCGGCGGCGGATGGCCGTGCCGTCCTCGGTGGGCCTTGAATCGACGACTCTGCTGTCAGTACATTGACAATATCTGCATTTCATAAGAGCAATTCCTTAAAGAGCGTGATACGCTCTCCATGATCCTTTCATGATTTGTCAAGATATTGTATCATACTTTTTCAAAAAACGCTATATGTATTTTGGATTTTCCCGTTTTCTGACATTCGTTACAGGTTTTCTGCCTGAACGAGTATCACGTCGTCGCCTATCTTCTGTATCTTGCAGTAGGGGATCACTATCTCTTCGGGGCCGCGGATCAGCCCCATCAGCCTTGCGGGGCCGGGGACTACTATCGCGCTGATGAGGCCTGTGCAGTCGTCAAGCTCCAGATCGCAGGCGCAGCCGAGCCTTGCTCCGTCGCACACGTTTATTATCTCCTTGCGTCTGAGTTCCGAATACGTGGTGTTCGCCATTTTCAATACCTGCCTTATTTCGCTTGTTTTCGCAATAATTGTATGCCGCGCCCGCCCGTATAATTGCATCGGGCGTAAAAAACATTGACAATCCGCCGCGGGTTATTATACAATAACGATCGAAAAAGGAGTTAAAAATGCTGTGTCCTTATTGTAAAAGCATAATAGATCCGGGCGACAGGTTCTGCGGGGAATGCGGCAGACGCCTTCCCGTTGCCTTGAACGGAGTCCCCGTCTACACGCCCGCGCCTTCGGAAAGCCCCGCTCCCGAGGAGGAACGCACTCAGGCGCTTTCTTCGGTGCGCGAGCCCTCTTCGCCTTATGCGGGTACTTTCACTCAGCAGCCGGAGGAAGCGACTCAGGCGCTTCCGCATGAACGCTCCGATAAGCCCTCGCCGGGGCCCGCTCCAATAAACAGCAGCAAAAACGAGCAGGCGGAGGCCGATCCTCCGGAGCCCGAGGTCATCGGCGATGAAGACGAGGACGACGAGGAAGCTCCCTCCCGCAAAAAGAGCGTTTTAACGATAGTCATTATTGCGCTGATAGTGCTTTTATCTGTCGCCGTCGCGTATTTTACCGTCAGTTACATTGTCAGCGGAGAGATATTCGGCTGCGTAAACGAGAGCGTTTCCGCTAAAGTCAAGTCCACGCCGACGCCGACTCCCACTCCAACGCCTACTCCGACGCCGACTCCTACTCCGACGCCCACTCCCACGCCGACTCCCACGCCGACTCCCACGCCCACGCCGACGCCGACGCCCACTCCCACGCCGACTCCCGAACCGGAGCCCTCCGAGGAATGGGCCGAGGATATGATCCCGATCGATAATCTCGTTGAGTTCATGCTGACCGGCGATTACAAGCAGGCGAAAAAGGCGATGCCCCCCGAATACATAAAGCACGTCGTTCAGACCTACGGCACGGCGGCGATAATCATGGGCGGCGAAGACGGAGTAGTCAGAGCGGTTTGCACGCTTATTTCGGCCGTGCTCAAATCCAGATACGGAGAGATAGCCGCCATACGGTACGATATCGTTTCGCGAAAGGCGCTTTCGCCTTCGGAGCTCGACGCGCTTTGTCTTGAGCTGCCATCCTACGGGATAGAGACCATGCCTTCCGAAGCGCACGAGCTGAAGCTGAAGCTCCACTTCACCACCGCGGAAGGGGAAAAGACCGAAACGCTCTCCCCCACGGTGATACTCATCGACGGCACCTGGTACCTTTGCCCGGGCGATATCGACGAGCTGTATAAATAATACTCCTGTATAAAACCGAAAAAGCCGGTATAGGCTGATCGATCGGGGATCCGGGCATCGTCGCTGTACGATCTGTTAAAACAGGGCGCAGGGTATAAATATGCCGGACCGTCATAAGGCCGTATCGGATGATCCATCCGGACAGCATTATTGCAAAATAATAACTCCTTGTATGTGTTTTCGATCACTGCAAGGAGTTTTTTTGTTGTAACATCTTGGATATGTCTCGCGGGAACGGTTCGACCGGCTCGTTTTATCGCATTCCGCGCCTATCGCGGCGCGCTGACCCGCTGCGGCTCGCACAGCTCGCACCGAGTCGGTCTCAAAACGAGCACTCATCACTGACCCGCCTTACGGCTATCCGGCATTACCTGAACCATTATTCTGTTCTGCGGTCTCGGGGATCGTGAAAACCCCAAATACCGGCGGCTTCTCCCGGATCAATGATCCTTCCGGCTCTCATACGAGCAGGCCGAGCGCGTCGCGGATGTTCCTGACCGTTACGACCTCTATATCCTTTACGTTTTTGAGGCTGTTGGAATACGGAGCGATGATCCTGTCAAAGCCCCGTCTTGCACACTCGGCGGCGCGGTTCATCATCCTGTCGACCGCGCGTATCTCTCCGGTGAGGCTGACCTCGCCTATGACCGCCGTCCTTTCGGGGAGGCGCTTATCGAATACGGAGCCGGCGACCGCCATCACGACGGCAAGATCCGCTCCGCGGTCGTCCACCCGTATCCCGCCGACGGCGTTCGTGTAAACGTCCTTCTCCCCCGTCCTTATTCCCGCGCGGCGTTCCAGCACGGCGAGCAAAAGCATAAGACGGTTATTGTCCATCCCGGCGGCCATCCTGCGCGGATTGGCATAGACGGTCGAAGCGAGCAGCGATTGTATCTCAACGAGTATCGGCCTGTTGCCCTCCATTATGCAGGCGACGGCGCAGCCGGTATCGTTATTGCCGGAAAGGAACATCTCGGAGGGATCCGAAACCTCCGCCATCCCGTCGCCGCGCATCTCGAATATGCCTATCTCGTTCGTGGAGCCGAAGCGGTTTTTGACCGCCCTCAGCAATCTGAACGCATCGTGCCTGTCGCCCTCGAAATAGAGCACGGTATCGACCATGTGCTCGAGCATCCTCGGGCCGGCGATCGCGCCGTCTTTGGTGACGTGCCCGACGATGAACACCGCGCAGCCGTTAAGCTTTGCGATTTTCGTGAGAGCGGCCGTGACCTCCCTGATCTGCGTGACGGAGCCTGCGGCGGACGCTATCTCGGTGCAGATCATGGTCTGGATACTGTCGATGATCAAAAAAGCGGGCTTGGTTCTTTCGACCTCGTTTTCGATGGCCGAAATGCTCGTTTCGGTCATAACGAGAAGCTCCCCGGAAACGCCGCAGCGCTCGGCTCTGAGCTTGAGCTGCGCCTTTGATTCCTCCCCCGAAACGTAAAGCACCGGCGCGGTATCGAGCAGATTGCTCGCCGCCTGCATCAGCAGAGTGCTTTTGCCGATGCCGGGATCGCCTCCGATCAGGATCACGGAGCCAGCGACTATGCCCCCGCCGAGCACTCGGTCGAATTCGCCGATGCCGGTCTTTGTTCTTGAAGCGTCCTTCCCCTCTACGGAAGAAAGGCGCACCGCTCCCTGACCGGAGCTCATGGCTGAGCGCTTAGGCGCTTCAGATACGCTCATTTCAACAAGGGTATTCCAGCTTCCGCAGGAGGGACACCTGCCGAGCCATTTGCCCGTTTCATATCCGCATTCGCCGCAAACGAATTTTGTCTTATCCTTAGGCATACAGCGCTCCTCTGACGGAGCCTCCTTTCGGGTCTGTCAATGCGGCGGCTTATAAGGCGCCGCGGGATCTTATCAATCGGAAGGTATCACCGCGTATTTGAGCACGTCGGTCTCCCTCGTGGTAACGTCCATCCAGATCACTCTTCCTTCCGAAGCCCCGAGAAGCTGCGCGAGCTCCCTTTCGGGGGTTATCCTGAAGCTCCTTCCGGACTTGAACAGATAGACGTAAACGACCTCGTCAACGGTATAGGCTACGAAATGCTCGTCTATCGCGTAATCGACCACGCCGCTCGCTATCGCGTGGGGCGTAAGCCTGTCGCCCTCGGCGGGGCCGCTGTAATAAAGCGTCGCGCCGCTGCCGTAATGCGAATCCATCCAGACAAAGTATTTTCCGTTGGTCTGGGGGTTGTGGACGTAAGTATCGACGGCATAATCCTTTATGCCCGCTCCTCCGAGCTCGATATGCTTTATCATGCTCGCAAGCCGGCCGTCCTCGTAGACCTCCGCGCTTTCGGCCGCCCAAATGAGCGTTCCGTCCTTCATATAGGGAGCGCTCGTTCCGTACGAGGAGTTGGTGAACATGGCGATAACGGTGGTCTCCTGTGTTTCAAGATCGCACACGAAGAGCTTGTCGCGGGCCGTTCCGGTGCGCTCTATCCACGAAAGATAGTGCCCGTCGAGCCTTAAAACGGGCTGCCCGGTATAGACGGTTTTGATGATGATCGGCTCGGCGTCGAGCCTTTCGGTCTTCAGCGCGCAGATCTCGCCGCCGCCTTTTGTTTTTGCGTCAAGATAAACGAGCCATTCGTTATTGATGCAGGGGTACACGAAATGCTCGTTGCGCAGCTTTACGGGAAGCTCCGAGAAGCTGTTGGAGGCGGGATCGTACATAACCAGACCGCACATCCTGACGTTGTCGCCGACTATCTTGCCGGCCGAAAACAGCAGCTTGCCGTTTATAAAGGAGGGATCGCCGAACCAGCGATACTGCAGCTCGGGGGTGATAACGACCTCCTTTTCCTCCTCCTCCGGCTTATAATCCGTCATCGGATGAGGCGTTGCGGTGGGCTCGGGCGAGATGTACGGGGTGGGCGTTACAACAAGGATATCCTCCTTGGCAAGCGCTTTGCCGACCTTTGCGACGATCCCGTCCGGCGGCAGCGGAGTATCGATATGGAATACCGCTTCAAGCAGGACCAATACTATCAGCGTAAGCAGCGCGACGCCCGCTAATATGCCCGTAAAAAAGAGCGCAAGCTTAAGAACCGGGCCCCAGTTGCTTGCAGAAAGCCTGCTGCGGCGTTTTTTATATCTTTTCCTGCGATAACGCTTTTTCAAGGTATTGCTCCTTTAAAGATGTTTCTGAATGATATTATATCACATGCGGTGAAAAAACAAAAGGGGGCAAAGCCCCCTTCTGAAAACTGTTTATTCGGGATCAGTCTTCCTTGGTCCTGTTGAGCAGCCTGTAAAGAATAGCCGCGAGCGCAGCGCCGCAAAGAGGAGCTACGAGGAATACCCAGTACTGACCGAGATACTTGGCTTCGCCCTGGAAAGCCTTGATGAGGGCGGGGCCGAAGCTCCTGGCGGGGTTGACGGAAGTGCCGGTGAAGGAGATACCGAGGATATGTACCAGAGTAAGTACGAGACCGTTAACGATGCCTGCGCCGGGGAAATCGCTCTTGGCGGTGGTGCAGAGAACGGTGTATACGAACAGACCGGTGAGGATCACTTCGATAACGAGAGCGGGAAGAACGTGGATCTCAAAGCCGTTGGCGCCGAGAGCGGTCGCGGGAGCGAACAGAGCAAGAACGCCTGCGCCGGCGATAGCGCCGAGGAACTGAGCGATGACGTAGCCGATGAAATCAAAGATGGTCATACGGCCGTCGATCAGCATGGCGAGCGATACGGCGGGATTGATGTGAGAACCGGATACGTTGCCGATGGTGTAGATGCTGGCAATGAGCGCAAGACCGAAGCCGAGCGCTACGACGATGTTGAACAGCGCGCCCTTCGTGTTTGCGCACGCATAGCAGGCGATGCCGCAGGCGAAGAAGACCAGTATCATCGTGCCGAGGAACTCAGCGACGTACTTCTTGAAAGATTTCATATAAATGCCTCCTTTTGGGTTATATATATATTTTAATACAGCAACGGCTAAATAGCAAGCTTTTTTTGAGCAAAAAAGAAAAAGCTTGCGCCGACCGGAAAAACCCTCCCGACGCGGTCTGGGAGCCGCATAAAAAAGCCCGAAAGCTTTGAACCTCTCCCCCGCGCCCGGATCGGGGAAAATACCCGGCGAATAAACGAGTGAAAAAGAAAACCCCCGAAAGCCATTTGG
>JAEEGL017173786.1_pt1 | contig 28756 bp, 22 predicted proteins | sample 9134231 | NCBI WGS metagenome assembly JAEEGL01 (sample SAMN16246548, study PRJNA631951) | gut metagenome | biome: gut microbiome; feature: rumen; material: fiber-attached | host: Bos | place: Iran: Karaj | collected 2018-10 | reverse complement strand
TATCGGCAAAACTCATCATAATACGCCGGATCAGCGGAACCTATATCTTGCCACAAAAAAGGATTCATTTCTCCTATCAAATTATTGATTCTGTCATCGGTAGAGTCTGCATAATAATTATCTATCCAAAAAAACATCATTATATACAACTCAAATTCGTTCATTTTACATCTCCAAAATCCTGTAATACCAGTCAAGCCCTCTTCTATCTTTCCCGCCATAGCATTTAGAATCATTCGCCAATTCCAGTATCTTTTGTCTGTTCTCTGGCGAATCCTCTAAATGACCTCTTGCTTTACGAAAATATGTTTAAGCTGAGAATCATCTTTTGGTAATTTACAGCGTTTCTAACGGCACTATCCACTACACTTCTCTTTTTTATAGTTCTACGTCTTCTTCTTGTTTTTGCCTTCTCCTCTGACATTTTTATCCCCCTCTATGATTTACCACCTTTTCATGTTTTTTTCGAATTTATCAACATATAACTTCTCCAATCTCTCCCACCATCCAAAGAAGTTTGTTTTTTCCTGTCTCGGGGCCAATGAGTTCCCATTTTTCCTTATACTTTTCCTGTAAATCTCTTTGCATTTCCTGCATCTCATTTATTGAAAAATCTTCCATCTGTGGCACCTCTTTACCATATCTCTTCACTTTATTTTAAATCGTTTTCAATCTATTCAGTATATCTAACACAATGCTCGAATCATTTATCAGTGAAATACCAAAACACTTCTTGCCGGCATCCTTAATAGAAGCCCCTATATGATAAACCGTCTTCCCATCCAGTATAATAAATCTATCATGAAATACCTGTGTCTTTTTAACAGTCAGTGTCGGATACTGCGCATTAAAAATCTCCACATCTTTTTTCGTAAGCGGTGCGCTGGCATATGTAAAAATTGTAACATCAACACCGGTATTCTTCTTCGCCAAAATGTTCAGCGTGTTCACATCCACATATCCATCAATCAATACAATATCACTTTTGGCCTTCTGTATAATAGTTGTAATCAAACTAAACGCATCATAGATCTGCCCGTCAAAGAAGATCTTCTGCTCCGATTCGGCATGATCTTCGATATACTGAAACACCCTATCAAATCTCTCATCGGTACTTTTCTGATATTCCAGTTGTTTAACTTCCAATTCTTCGACGCGATTCAGTATCAGAGAGTTTGTTGCAAGGAATTTCCGCATTTCCACAAATGCTCTCATAATACCTATGCTGACATTAATTGCTACATCGCTTCGAAGTATAGCAGAAAGCATCGATATTCCCTGCTCCGTAAAAGCATACGGCATATATCGTCTGCCGCCGCGTCCATCTGGGTCATTATCCTTTGAGATGCCATTTTGGCATCTCAAAAACTCTTCCTCCGACAGTTGGAAACAAAAGTCTTCAGGAAATCGTTTCTTATTACGCTTAACCGCACGGTTCAGAGCTCCTGTTTCGACCTTGTATAACATAGCAAGATCACTATCCAACATAACCTGCTTCCCACGTACGATATGAATTTGACTCCTAATATCTATAGTTTCCACTTTCAACGATATATTATCCATTATCTGAATCTGCTCCGTTTTCGCCACTTGCCCCTCCATATTTGACACCTTTCCCAATCAATTCCTCATATTTCAGCTGATATGCCAACAAACGCGGAATATACTCCGGAGGGGTACGACGGCCTGCTTCCCAGTCTTCTAACGTCCTTACCGGAATCCCCGTATGTTTCGAAAACTCTTTTCGATTCATATTTACACTCTCACGTAGTTCTCTTATCACCTTTGCAGTATCCATAACATCCTCCTCGCATTGCGTTTTCTTTATTATATCACTCAGTGTGTGAACACGCAATGTGTGGTTTGAATTTTCATCAAACAGTACTCCACCAGTACTTTTTTCAACCATATTGCAACAACAAACGCGACAATAAAAAAGGCAACCCGCAGAAACTCTGCGAATTGCCTTGTATTTTTTGTGCTTTTCGAAGAAATCGTATCATAATAGTATCACGAGGCGTATCATCGTGATACTATAACTATATCGTTTATGCAAGACATATTTTTATTTCATTTTTTTGAAATCGATACAAATAGGCTTTTAAAGTTGCTTCACGATAACTTTGAATAATCGGATTAGCTGAATTGACGAGGTAATCATAGAGAACAATAACATCAAATTCTTTTAACCGTTTTAATAATTGATTCCAATCCTCTTCTGTATCCACTTGTTCGTCGATATCTGCAATACTTATTTTTCGTATTAATGTTTTATTTATATCAAACAAGCAATAGTCGCAGCGATAATCCAGTATGCATTTAACATCACCCTCAAAAACAGGGAAGTCATTTATATTTATGTCTTCATAATTACAGTTAAGAAGAAATTTTTGATAAATATATTTACTCATGGCATTACTCCAAATAAATATCTATTTCCCAAAAAGTTCCCGCCTGGATAGCACATTCCAAAGAGTCTATAACTTTTTTAATAGCTTTTTCTGCAATGTCATTTTTTTGCTTATTTAACATTTTATTAGCAGACTGTAATGCCTCCTTCAAATTTTCATTAACGATTCGCTCTTCTTCGCAGACATCAATTATTGTTCCGAATCTTTCGTCAAACTCTTGAAATAAGCCTTTAGGTTGTCTTAAAATATCATACTCCTCTTGAGTAAGTTCAAATGTCTTAACATTTGACATTTCTTCATCATAACCTTCAAATTCTTCTATCCCTATTTTATTTAATGGAACATTCATATAATATACAAACATTTACTCACCTCACATTCTCTTTTTAATCATATAATGAGTCGCCTTCTGAAACTCCGACTTACTTCTACCTCGTTTTTTTCCGTTGCTCTCAACTACATTATATGCGTCGTCACCAAATTGGTCTAAGTACTGTCGTTTTCTGGTTTTTTTAGTTAAATCTTGTACTCGCAAATATCCACTAACATCAGCGACAACTGCCTTAGTTCCGTCAGCACTATAGTAAATTATCTTACCCCCAACCACAACTGGTTTTGCACCAGGGGCAACAACAGATACAACATCATTAATATCCACTGTGTCCCATCCAACTCCATATTCAGCTTTTCTTGCATATCCTTGCTGAATCAAATCGGCTATCATTGAATCTCTTATGTAATGTGATTTCATATTTATCTCCTTTTACTATGTACATAATTTCTAGATTTACGAACTTCGTAAATTCAATATATCATTTGCTATTATTTTTGTAAGTACTATTTTTACGAATTTCATAAATTATTTTTATTTTTTGTATTTTTTCACTTTATGTTTTTCGTAAATATGTTATGATTAATTCAATAAATCAAGAAGTGAGATTGTATGTATGGGTGATGAGAAAAGATTAAATGAAATAATAGACGCTAAAGGCACAAATATATGCCGGTTGCAAAAGCCTCAGGTATAAGCGCATCTACTTTATATTCAATTATTCAAAAAGAAACAAATATAAGATTTGACTACGCCTTACGAATTGCTAATGAATTAGAGATAGATGTTAATGAGATATGTTCAGCTATTCCTTTTTCTGGTGAATTAAAAGAGGATGAAATTTACATGACATTCCATGATAAGAAAGATATGTTAGATTCTTCAAGAGTAAAATGATATCTGCAGTATTCTATTCAACCTCTTATGATGCTTTATGGAAAAATGCTATGCCAGATGTAGACAATTTACTAACATCCTTTTATCAATTAGATGATGTAGCTCGTAGCGAGATAGTTGAAACAGTAAAATTGAAACTACAATATCATCACGATCCACAACGAGCAGAAGATATAAAACAAATAAAGAAATGGTAATTATAATGACTTTTCACTATATGTGAAAAGTCATTATTTATATAAATAGAATTAAATTAGAATCATTACGAATTTTTTTACACTAATACTATATTATAAAAGATAAAAAAAGGCTCTCGAGGAATTCCTCGGAAGCCTTGATTTTACTATTTGGGTTGGGCTGTTCGCTCGTTATTACTCGATGATTGTAGCAACACGACCAAAACCTACTGTTCTACAACCCACACGATTCTTAGTAATGATTTATACCATTGCGAATAGTGGTAAATATGCATTTTTTATAAATTTTCTCACTGTTTTTGATTCTAATATTCTGTTTTTAGATATTTTAGAATCAATATAAAATCATAGATTTATTGCGGAATAGGTGGTGGAGTTATTCCTTTATCAATATCGAACATACTCTTCAAGGCTTGTACCTCAGATGCTTTTGTCCAATTTTCCATACCAGCTTGCCATACTAGTTGTTCTGAAGTAAATGTCCCACTGTTTTTCATCTGTAAAAGTACATCTAATGTAAAAGGTCCTTCCTGTTTACCAGCGACGGCCACAAAGAATGATTCTTTTGGTAGTGGTGGCGGAGCAATACCATTAGATGGTTGTGGAGCATTTCCTAACATATTGTTCATAGTACCTGCTAGGTTTTGTCCAACAGCTCCTCCAACAGCCATAGCTGCCATCATGGACGCTGGATTCAATCCAGTTCCCCCTCCATCACCTAGGCTAATATTGCCAGCTCCATTTTCACCCATATGACCTAGTGCTTCAGCACCTGCAACCCCTACCTGTGTTTGAGCTTCAACTTGATAAGCTGCAAAATTCTGAGACTGTGTTCCCTTATGCATTGAGTATTGCCCTTCTTCACGCTGTACTCTCAGACTTTCCTCATAATTTTCAACATTAATACGTTGCATATCATGGATGTTCTTTACGTTAGCTTCCTTTTGAGCAGATATTATTGCACTATCAACATCTCTAGTAACTGATAATAATTTAATATATCCTTCGCTAGATTTATCAATTTCTATTGCTCCAATATCAACTCCTGAAACTATTACTCCAAAATCTTCTTGTAATCGTTCCTTTATATCTAACTCAACAGAATCATTTATTAACGAAGTTTTTGTTTCTATTTGAATTAGCGGGATATCATTTGCAGCTGGAATATTCGTTACAGTATCCTTCACATATCTAACAACTACATCTCTTATTTGATTTTGGAAATCTTCTAATCTAAATGTACCTAATCTATGTAATTTTATAAACTCTCTATAATCCTTGATTTGAAAACTTATTGTTCCACGAACAGCTACTGGGACACCAAAATCTGAGAATCTAGGATCATACACGTCAAAATAAGGCACACCAAATTTAACTTGTATAATCTTTGCCAGATTAATAAAATAAATTTCAGCTTGAAATGGAGAACTTCCATCATATAACGCCCCCATTAGATTTATTAGGACTGGAAGATTTTTTGTCTTTATTGTTTCATCAAAAGGACCTTCTATAAAATCCTGTACAGTTCCATCCTTCTGCTTATAAACAAAAACAGCAACCTCACCATCTTTTACACGTAAAGAAGAACCCCATCTTATTTCATTTTCTCGTTTATTTTTTCCTTCTTGGCAACCCACGGGATGCCATTTCCAGACAAGATATGAAGGCTCATCACATCTTATGACATCCATAAACCCTCTTGTTTTCTTTTTTCCAAATAAGCCCATAAAAATACCTCCGAAAATACATATTAAGTATCTATTAAAGTTAATCAGCTATAGGTATAGCATCACAAATATCACCTATATTACATTCCAGATAGCTACATATCCGAAGTAATCCAGACAATGCAACCTCTTCATTCTTTCGTAGTTTAGTCATTGTCCCCGTTGCGATATTTAAATCTTTTCTTAATGTTGCTGGAGAAATATCTTTTTCAATTAGTAACAACCATATTTTTTTGTAACTTATTCCCATCACTTTCTTCCTTACATTGAATAAATCAAAATACATTTAGAATAATGTTATGCATATCACTTGAGTAATTCAATATTTTTCGCATGAATTCATAAAATATTCGCAACTTTTTGCGGATATTTATCAATTTCATCTCACATTTGGTTCATCACACATTCCATATATCAGCATAACTGTAAGCTTATAAACCACAAACACTTATCAGAAGCATCAAATAACTTAACATCCCTAATCCAATGAACATGCCCAAATACACTATTTTTTATACTCAATTAAAACTGGCGCATCAGGTTCCTCATATGACCCCTTTGTGCAATAAGTACCGTCTATAGTTACCTTTATTACTTCTCCGGAATCTAATCCATCCATGATAGTTCCTTTACTACCTTTTGTTACTATATTAGTAAAACCATCCTTTTCTAATATATTTGTTACATCTTCATATTGCATTCCTTTAAATTCACGCGAACTGTAGCTTGGGCAAATTGCACCATTATCAATCATTTTTTCATCTCTTATACTCAAAACAACAGCAAGTATAATCAAAAACGCAAACATCAAAACTAACATAAAAAGTGAGCTTCGCATTATGTGACTATATGCTTTTTTAGATTCTTTTTGCGCTTGACGGATTTTATCATGTGTTTCGTCATAAATCCTTTGTATTTGTTCAAACTGCTCCTCATCTTTAAAGGATAATTTAGCTTTATTATAGGCTTGGTTTAATTTGGACTCCCAAGCTCTAGATTTCGCCTTTTCACCCTGTGATGCAACACCATACGAAGTTACTCCTAAATTAGCGTATGCAGCCGGATTAATATTAGATGATGCTATAATCATAAATTCTACAATATCCTCAACTGTATTAGGGATCGGAGTATTTTGAATTACACTAACAATCTTTGAATCAGTTTTTCCAACCACTAACCCATCTGTAAACATTGAAATAATTGGATTAGCATTTTCTCTTGTATTTTCAATTTCTTGTGTTATTTTTGATAAATTTCTTATTGACTCTGCTGCATCAATATCTCTTATTTCGAAGCCGCAAGAAGGACACTTTACTTCAAATGCGTCCATTATTTCTCCGCAATTTGGACATTTATTTTTCTTCATTTTTTCTTCTCGAGTTTTTTGATTTGTATCTTTTTCATTTGGTTCTATTGCTTTACCACAAGAAGAACAAAACTTAGCATTATTCTCTATTTTTTCTCCACAATATTTGCAAAAAGCCATTATAACCCCCTCCGAATTCTTTTCATTTTCAAACTCTATTGAAAGTATATCATATGATTCTGTAATTACAACACATGGTCTTATTATATTTATAATTTACAAGTATTATGATGTTTTGGTACATCCCTAATATGAACCACAAAATCCAAAAAATTTCCTAGAAAATAAGCAAAGGCTATTCCCAATATTGGTACTAGCCTTTGCTTTCTATGATATTTAGTTCCGGTGTTTTGTATTCTCTATCTCTCCAATCCATGTTCCTTTTTTTCTTAAGCTAACTCTTACACTGCGCATTATGCTCATCTGCAAGCTTTTGCGCTTCCTTAAGTCGCTCGTAAATACTAGTTTTTGTTTTCTCAAGTCCACGAAACTTAAACCACCATTCTCTAAATTTCCTAAAGATATCAGAATTTCGAAGAAATCTGTTATATTTCCGTTCAATCAAGCGAAAGGAGCCCTCACTATGGCAATAGGAGAACGAATCCATTTCTTCCGTAGTAAACGCAGAATGACACAAAAATATGTAGGTACTCAGATCGGCTTTGATGAAAAATCTGCCGATGTCCGTATGGCTCAATATGAGAGCGAAAACCGTGTTCCAAAGGATAATCTTGTTCAGGCTATGGCTGAGCTTTTTGACGTTAAACCCGATGCCCTGAAGGTTCCCAATATCGATTCTTTCACAGGGCTTATTCATACCCTCTTCGCTATTGAAGATCGCTACGGTCTCAAGATTGAAAAGGCAGAAGACGGACAGCCACAGCTTTATCTTGATTTAAGGAATCACCCTGACAGCATGCTGTTTTATGACATGCTGATGGATTGGATGGATAAGTCCGAAGCACTCAGATCCGGTCAGATCACCCAGGATGAATATGATGCTTGGAGATATCACTATCCAACTGTCGGTCAGACAACTCATACGCACTTTGCAAAAGTTCCTCCACAGGATTTATTTGACTAAATCGCCTATAAATGGTTTCAACCGGCTAACATATGGGCAAAAAGAAAAGGCCTTGCTAAGCTATTCATTAGCTTAACAAGACCTTTTTTAGTCTTTGCTGAAACCTCACCTGCTAACCTATTGCATTACTCATAAATAATGCTCAGTTATCAAGTGTTATCATTTTGTTATCAAATCGCTTTTTGAAATCTTTATAAACCGCATAAATACAGCATTCTTCAGACTTCGTTAATTATTCAAGTTCTATCGTTCCCGGTGGTTTGCTTGTCAAATCGTAGAATACCCTGTTTATGCCCCTCACCTCGTTTATTATCCTGCTCATTACTGTCTGGAGCACCTCAAACGGGATCTGTGCCGCCTCTGCAGTCATGAAATCTATGGTCTTTACGGCGCGCAGGCAGACAGCGTAATCGTAGGTACGCTCATCTCCCATAACACCTACAGAACGAACATTTGTGAGGGCTGCAAAATACTGGTCGGGCATCCACGGCGGGTTCTCGTTCTCACCGTTGCGATGACACTCTTTTTCTCCGTTCTCGTTTATGATCGTTCCTTCCACGCAAGACACGTGGTTCTTCCTCCACGCCTCCGCAGCCTTTGCGATCTCTTCGCGGTAAATGGCGTCCGCATCCTGAACTATCCTGACTTTTTCTGCAGTCACTTCACCAACGATACGCACCCCGAGTCCGGGCCCCGGGAAGGGCTGCCTGAACACAAGGTCCCTTGAAAGCCCGAGCGCAAGCCCTGCCTTTCTGACCTCATCCTTGAACAGGTTCCTTAAAGGCTCTACAATCTCCTTGAAATCCACGAAATCCGGCAGACCACCCACATTGTGGTGCGATTTGATCACGGCGGATTCGCCGCCGAGGCCGGACTCCACAACATCAGGATAAATAGTGCCCTGGGCGAGGAAGTCCACTGCTCCAATCTTTTTCGCTTCTTCCTCGAAGACGCGGATGAACTCTTCGCCTATGATCTTTCGCTTGTGCTCCGGCTCCTCGACGCCCGCAAGCTTTGCGTAATACCTCTCCTGCGCGTTCACGCGCACGAAATTCAGTTTGAAATTGCCGGAAGGTCCGAATACAGCCTCGACTTCATCGCCTTCGTTTTTGCGCAGCAGGCCGTGATCTACGAACACACAGGTCAGCTGGTTGCCGACAGCCTTCGAAAGGAGCGCGGCCGCAACAGAGGAATCCACACCTCCGGAAAGAGCCAGCAGCACTCTGCCGTCCCCTATCTTCTCGCGAAGCGCTTTTATCGAATCCTGCACAAATGTGTCCATTTTCCAGTCGCCGCTGCATCCGCAGATGCCGCGTACGAAGTTATAGAGCATCTTAGAGCCCTCCGGTGTATGGAGGACTTCCGGGTGGAACTGGATCGCGTAAAGCCCGCGTGCAGCATCCTCTGCGGCAGCAACGGGGCAGTTGGCCGTGTGTGCCGTTGCCCTGAAACCGGGAGCAAGCCTCGAGATATAATCAAAATGGCTCATCCAGCAGGTTGTTTTTGGGGAAACTCCCGCAAAAAGTGCCGATGTCGTATCGATCTCAACCTCTGTTTTACCGTATTCACGCATACTTGCGCGCTCAACATTTCCGCCGAGCACATAGCTCATGAGCTGGGCTCCGTAGCATAATCCGAGTACCGGCACGCCGGACTCAAACAGCGCGGGCGCGCAGGTGGCAGCCCCCTCCTCATAGCAGCTTGCGGGGCCTCCCGTAAGTATAAAGCCCGCAGGCTTCATCGCAAGCAGCTTTTCAAGCGGCGTCCTGTAGGAATAGATCTCGCAATACACATTGCACTCACGCACGCGCCTTGCCACAAGCTGGTTGTACTGGCCTCCGAAATCTATGACAAGGATCAGTTCCTTTGGTCTGTTCATATATCTGTCTCCGTTCACTTTTTGGAATACTGTAAAAGCACGAAAGTACCGCAAAAAGCGATACTTTCAAAATAGTATATTTACCTGTAAATGATATCATCCCTCGAAGGACCGTTGCTTATCATGGTGATGGGGAAGCCGATCCTCTTTTCGATGAATTCGATATAGTTCCTGCAGTTTTCAGGAAGATCTTCGTATTTCTTTATTCCGCGGATGTCGCACTTCCAGCCGGGAAGTGTCTCAAGCACGGGTTTAGCCTTCTCAAGTTCGACGGTAACGGGAAATTCATCTGTAACCTTTCCGTTTATCTCATATCCTGTGCAGACAGGGATCTCGTCAAGATATCCCAGAACGTCAAGGACCGTGAAAGCTACATCTGTTGTGCCCTGAAGCCTGCAGCCGTATTTTGACGCAACACAATCAAACCAGCCCATTCTGCGGGGTCTGCCTGTGGTTGCGCCGTATTCACCGCCGTCTCCTCCGCGACGTCTGAGTTCATCTGCCTCATCGCCGAAGATCTCGGAAACGAAAGCACCTGCTCCGACAGCCGAAGAATATGCCTTGCAAACCGTAACAACCTGTTTGATGGCATAAGGCGGTATCCCTGCGCCAATAGCGCCGTAAGCCGCAAGTGTCGAAGAAGAAGTCACCATCGGGTAGATTCCGTGATCCGGATCCTTAAGCGTACCAAGCTGGCCCTCAAGAAGAATGATCTTCCCCTCTTTTTCGGCATCCCAGAGAAATTTGGAAACATCCGCAACGTAAGGAGCCACCATATCCCTGTAGCCATGAAGAGTTTCAAGAAGCTCTGCGGGGTCGATGGCGGGCTTATGATAAAGATTCTCAAGCAGGATGTTCTTCACCGCGAGCACGCTCTGTACCTTATCTTTCAGGGTATCCTCGTCAAAGAGTTCGCTCACCTGAAAGCCGATCTTTGCGTATTTATCGGAATAGAACGGGGCGATACCTGATTTGGTCGAGCCGAAGGACTTCCCGCCAAGGCGCTCCTCCTCATACTGATCGAAAAGGATATGATAAGGCATAACGATCTGTGCCCTGTTGGATATCTTAAGCTTAGGCATCGGAACGCCCCTGTCCACGATCCCTTTGATCTCATCCATTACCTTCGGGATATTAAGAGCAACACCGTTGCCGATTATATTTGTGACATGGTCGTAAAAAACTCCGGACGGAAGAGTATGAAGCGCGAACTTTCCGTATTTGTTCACGATAGTATGCCCTGCATTGGCACCGCCCTGAAACCTTATAACGATATCAGCGTCCTGCGCAAGCATGTCCGTTATCTTGCCTTTTCCCTCGTCGCCCCAGTTAGCGCCGACAACTGCCTTAACCATATCTTCCTCCACATAAGAGTATTTACGGATACGAATTTCCGCATGCCCCTATATGATAAACTTAAAAAAGCCAACAGTCAACAAAAAAAGAAAAAGAATCAAAGAATCAAAGCCGGCAGGATCGAAGACCTCATATCGCGGCTATCCCGGGCATGATATCCTCAAGCACATCAAGCAGTATCCTTACCGTATCGAGGGAGGTGAACATGGTCACTCCGTTCCTGATGGCGCACTTTCTGATATCGGCACCATCGCTGTAATGCACTCCCGACAGTATGGCTCTTGTATTGACTATATAGCTTACATACCCGCTCCGTATAGAGTCCGGTATATCGCTGCTGCCTTCGCTTATCTTACCGAGGATCCTTGTCCTTATCCCATGTTCCTTCAGGAACAGGCCGGTCCCGATCGTAGCCTGGATATTGAACCCAAGCTCATAAAACCGTCGCACGAGCGGCAGCGCCTCATCTTTGTCCTCGTCAGCAAGTGTCACGATCACCGTCCCATATTCCCTGATCTTCACACCGGAGGCTTTCAAAGCCTTATATAAAGCTCTTTTAAGGCTCTTATCATAGCCTATTGCCTCTCCGGTGGACTTCATCTCCGGCGAAAGGTAAGCATCCATGCCTCCGAGCTTTGCAAACGAGAATGCCGGCGCCTTAACATACCACATCTGCCCGTTCTCCGGCAATCCCACATTATATCCCTGCGCAGCGAGGGATTCCCCGAGCATTACCCTTACTGCTATATCCACAAGCGGGATCCCCGCCGACTTTGAGAGAAAAGGCACGCTCCTTGAGGCCCTCGGGTTGACTTCGATGATATAGACATCATCATTCTTATCAACTATGAACTGTATATTGAAAAGGCCCTTTATGCCAAGTCCGAGGCCAAGCTTGCGCGTATATTCCGTTATGGTTTCCTTCACCTTTTCAGACAGCGAAAAAGGCGGATATATACTGAAGCTGTCACCGGAATGGACGCCTGTCCGTTCAACAAGCTCCATTATTCCCGGCAGAAAAACCTCCGTACCATCGCAGACCGCGTCAACTTCTACCTCTTTCCCCGATATATACCTGTCGATCAGTACCGGATGGTCTTTGTCCACGGCCACAGCGTTTGAAAGGTATTTTACGAGCATCTTTTCGTTTGCAACGATCTCCATCGCCCTGCCCCCAAGAACAAAACTCGGGCGAACGAGCACCGGATACCCGATCCCTGCCGCAGCGCTTATGCCTTCTTCAACCGTTGTCACAGCGACACCCTCGGGATGCGGTATTCCCTGTTCTATAAGGACATTTTCAAAAGCGTCCCGGTCCTCAGCCTTAAAAATAGCCTTTGTCCCGGTCCCCAGGATCCTTACACCACGCTTTTCGAGCGGTTCTGCAAGGTTTACCGCAGTCTGTCCGCCAAGGCTCGTGATAACGCCTTCCGGATTTTCAAGTTCAATGATGTTACATATATCTTCTTTGGTCAGAGGCTCAAAATACAGCTTATCCGCCGTAGTATAATCGGTAGATACCGTTTCCGGATTATTGTTTATAACGATGGCCTCATAGCCCATATCCTGAATAGTTTTAACAGCATGAACCGTGGAATAATCAAATTCAACGCCCTGTCCTATCCTGATCGGCCCCGAGCCCAGCACTATGACCTTCTTACGGCCGGAAACAACAGATTCGTTCTCTTCCTCATAAGTCGAATAGAAATACGGTACGTAGCTCTCAAACTCGCCGGCGCATGTATCTATCATCTTATAAACCGGTCTGATACCATATTTTTTTCTGAGATCAAAGATTTCATCCTCCGTGCACCCTGCAAGCTCTGCGATATAAGAGTCCGAAAAACCCATGCGTTTGGCCTCGAACAGAAGATCACGGGTTATGTTCTTCGTCGCCTTCGCTTCTCTTTCGATCTTCACTTCAAAATTCACGATGTTGCCTATCTTATCGAGGAAAAACGGGTCTATCCCTGTTCTTTTACAGATCTCCCGCGGCCCGGTGCCCAGCCACATCAGCTCGGAAATGGCATATATCCTGTCATCCGTGCCTTCTTCAATGTACTTGAGCAGTTTTTCGACTGCTTCCTTCCTGTTTTCAGGTTCAGGCTTATCCGAAAGGCTCTTCACATCAAACTTTTCAAGATGGATATGGTTTTTTCCGTCCTCTAAAGACCTTATGGCTTTAAGCAGGCTTTCCTCAAAAGTACGCCCTATACTCATGGTCTCGCCCGTAGCCTTCATCTGTGTCGAAAGCACATTTGAAGCCTCCGTAAATTTGTCGAACGGAAACCGCGGTATCTTGGTCACAACATAGTCGAGTGCCGGCTCGAAGCATGCGGGAGTGTTGGCAAGCCTGATCTCGTCGAGGTTCATCCCCACCGCGATCTTTGCGGAGACTCTTGCGATCGGATACCCTGTGGCCTTTGACGCAAGAGCCGATGACCTTGAAACCCTTGGATTAACCTCTATCACATAATATGCAAAAGAATACGGATCAAGTGCGAACTGCACATTACAGCCCCCCTTCACTTTAAGGGCCCTGATGATCTTAAGAGCGCTGTCCCTCAGCATCTGATATTCTTTATTTGTCAGCGTCTGGCTCGGCGCTACCACTATACTGTCGCCTGTGTGGATCCCGACAGGGTCGAGGTTTTCCATGTTGCAGACTGTGATGGCGGTGTCGCAGGCATCCCGCATCACCTCGTACTCTATCTCTTTGTAACCTTTTATGCTCTTTTCCACAAGCACCTGGCTTACAGGCGATATTTCCAGCGCCAGCTTCATTTTCTCGCGCATCTCTTCGTCGTTTCCCGCAAAGCCGCCCCCCGTACCGCCAAGCGTAAATGCGGGCCTAAGGCACACAGGGTACCCTATCTCTGCCGCAGCCTCAAGGCCTTCCTCCACACTTGTAGTGATCTTTGAGGGCACCACGGGCTCTCCGAGCTCCTCGCAGAGTTCCTTGAAAAGCTCGCGGTCCTCTGCGCGCCTTATGCCCTCTGCATCTGTTCCGAGCAGCTCTATCCCGCACTCTTTCAGCACGCCCTTGTCCGCAAGCTGCAATGAAAGGTTAAGCCCCGTCTGGCCTCCAAGTCCCGGCACCAGCGCATCAGGCCTCTCGTAGCGGCAGATCCTTGCAAGATATTCTATCGTGAGCGGCTCCATATAAACCTTGTCAGCTATGGCATGGTCGGTCATGATTGTAGCGGGATTAGAGTTCGCCAGCACCACCTCGTACCCTTCTTCCTTTAATGCCAGACAGGCCTGTGTCCCGGCATAGTCAAACTCCGCCGCCTGACCGATGACTATCGGTCCCGAGCCTATAACAAGGACTTTCTTTATGTCAGTTCTTTTTGGCATCTTTGCTGCCTCCGTTCCGGGCACATTTCCCCATAAGCTCTGTAAACTTTTCAAACAATCCGCACTCATCATGCGGACCCGGAGCGCTTTCAGGGTGATACTGCACCGAGAATACCGGATCCTCCGTTGAGTACAGCCCTTCCACCGTGTTGTCGAGCAGATTTATATGCGACACCTTAAGGCCCGTTCCCTCAAGGCTGTCTTCCTTTACAGCATAGCTGTGGTTCTGGGATGTCATCCCGATCTTTCCTGTCAGCAGATCCTTCACGGGATGATTTCCGCCCCTGTGCCCGAACTTAAGCTTATAAGTCCTCGCACCGTACGCCAGTGCTATAAGCTGGTGTCCGAGACATATCCCGAACATCGGAAGCTTCCCCCTCAATGCTCTTAAGGTTTCTATTACTTCCGGGACATCCTCGGGATCTCCGGGCCCGTTAGATATAAACAGGCCATCGGGCGAAAGGCTTAATATCCGGATAGCGTCCGTATCATATGGGACAACAGTCACACTGCAGCCGTAAGCATTCAGCATCCTGACAATGTTGGTCTTCATGCCGCAATCTATCGCAACCACGTGAAAACGGGCCTCCGCGGCCGGATAGTACTGTCTTACGGCACAGCTTACGCGCTTAACGGCATCATGCCTCACAGGCGAGTTCTTAATGATCTCCACCGCCTTACTCACCGGCATATCGATATCCGTGAGCAGCGCACGCCTTGTTCCCGTATCCCTTATGCTCCTTACCAGGCGCCTTGTGTCCACGCCCGCAAGTCCCGGTATGTCTGCTTCAAGAAGAAGATCGCAAAGTGTCTTTTCCGACCTGAAATTCGAAGGAGCATCACATATGTCTCGCACTATAAGCGCGGCAGGCGCAATAAGCCTGCTTTCATGGTCGTCACTGTTAATCCCGTAATTTCCTATCAGCGGGTAAGACATTACCACTCCCTGGTCTGTGTACGAAGGATCCGAAACTATCTCCTGATAGCCTGTGAGCGAGGTGTTAAAGACCACCTCGCACACTGTATCCTTCCGGCTCGCAAAGCCCGTTCCCACAAACCCGGTGCCGTCTTCCAAAACCAATTTTCTGTCTGACTTCATAACCAAACCTTTATCCTATGATTCGCTTTTCAAAAGCGAGCATCTTACAAACTCCTTAAACAACGGGTGAGGCCTGTCCGGTCTTGATTTAAACTCCGGATGATACTGGACTCCGAGGAAGAACAGGCGATCCTCAAGTTCCACAGTTTCCACAAGGCTCCCGTCCGGAGAAAGACCCGAGATCTTAAGCCCTGCTTTGGTCAGCACCTCTCTGTAATCATTGTTGAATTCATATCTGTGACGGTGTCTCTCGCTTATCTTTTGTGTTCCGTAGCACTTCTCCATCAGGGTCCCGGCCACTATATCACACGGATAAGCTCCAAGACGCAGCGTTCCGCCCTTGTCCACCTCATCCGACTGCCCGGGCATAAAATCTATGACTTTGTGTTCCGATGCTTCCTTAAACTCTCCCGAGCAGGCGTCGGCTATTCCGGCCGCATTTCTTGCGAATTCGATGACCGCTATCTGCATCCCGAGACATATCCCAAAGTAAGGAGTATCCGTTGTCCGCGCATATTCCGCTGCCAGGATCATTCCTTCGATGCCGCGGTCACCAAAGCCTCCCGGAACTATGATCCCGTCCACGGCGCCAAGCTTTTCCCTGCAGTTCTCTCTTGTCAGCTCTCCCGAATCTATCCACGTGACCGATACATGCGCATCCAGCGCAAACCCGGCATGCTGCAGGGCTTCCGCCACTGAAAGATAGGCATCATGCAGCTGGACATACTTGCCCACAAGCCCTATATTCACATTGCGGTGTCTGCCTTTGATCCTGCGTACCATATCACGCCACCCGGCAAGGTCCGGCTCCGCGGTGGAAAGACCGAGTTCCCTGCATACAACCTTTGAAAAGCCCGAGCTTTCCAGCATCAACGGGGCTTCGTACAGACTTTCGAGCGTTCTGTTCTCTATAACGCAGTCCTCTTTTACGTTGCAGAACATGGATATCTTTTTGAAAATATTCTCCTCAAGCGGTTCATCGCACCTTAACACGATAATGTCCGGGTTGATCCCCATCCCCTGCAGTTCTTTAACGGAATGCTGGGTGGGTTTTGATTTGTGTTCTTCCGAACCGTGCAGGTAAGGGACTAGTGTAACGTGGATGAACAGGCTGTTTCCGCGCCCGATCTCAAGAGATATCTGCCTTACGGCCTCTAAAAAAGGCTGGGATTCTATATCGCCTATAGTCCCGCCTATCTCGGTTATCACAACGTCGGAGTCGGTTTCTTTGCCCGCCCTGTACACAAATTCCTTGATCTCGTTGGTGATGTGCGGTATCACCTGGACTGTGGACCCAAGGTATTCGCCCCTCCGTTCTTTGTTCAGGACGTTCCAGTAAACCTTGCCCGAAGTCAGGTTCGAATATTTTGTAAGATCCTCATCGATAAACCTCTCATAGTGCCCAAGATCAAGGTCCGTCTCCGCTCCGTCGTCCGTTACATAGACTTCCCCGTGCTGGTACGGGCTCATGGTCCCCGGATCCACATTGATGTAGGGATCGAGCTTCTGAGCAGTGACCTTAAGCCCCCTGGCCTTCAGAAGCCTTCCTAAAGATGCGGCGGTAATGCCTTTTCCAAGCCCCGAAACCACACCGCCTGTAACAAAAATATATTTAGCCATACTTAAGCCTCCTATCTGCGCCTTTAGCCCATCCTTCATTTAATCGATATTGCTGTATCCCATCAGATCACGGTCCACCTCACGGGCACATCTTCTGCCCTCAGCAATGGCCCAGACAACAAGAGACTGTCCTCTGTGCATATCTCCCGCCGTATAGACTTTTTCCCGTGATGACGCATAGCTGCCGGGTTTTGTCGAAACATTGGTCCTCCCGTCAACTTCCACGCCGAACCCTTCGGTAACATAAGCCTCGCTCCCAAGGAACCCTGCCGCTATGAGAACAAGCTGCGCCGGTATCCTGGTCTCGCTGCCTTCAACCGGCTTCATCACTGTCCGCCCCGTCTTTTCATCCCGGTGCGGTTCAAGTGAGATCAGCACCAGTTCCTTAAGCGCTCCCTTTTTATCCTTAACAAATTCGCTGACCGTGGTCTTGTAAATGCGCGGATCGGAGCCAAAAACCTCTATTGCCTCCTCCTGGCCGTAATCTGTCTTTAAGACCTTCGGCCACTCGGGCCACGGGTTTGAAGCGGTCCTCTCTGCCGGAGGCTTTGGCATCATCTCAATCTGCTTTACGCTCTTCGCTCCAAGCCTGATACAGGTTCCAACACAGTCATTCCCCGTATCTCCGCCGCCTATAACGACAACATCCTTTCCCTTTGCAAGCTCATACGGCACATCCTTAAAATCCGAATCAAGAAGCTTTTTTGTGACTTCGGAAAGGAAATCCACCGCAAACCGTATCCCCTTCGCGTCACGGCCCGGAGCATCGATATTTCTCGGATTCGATGCTCCGCATGCCAGAATGACGCTGTCGTATGTGTCGAGTAATTCGGAAACGGCAGTGTCTTTTCCGACATCCGCATTACATATAAAACGGACGCCGGCCTCCTCCATCAGTTTTACGCGTCTGTCGATCACAGACTTGTCAAGTTTCATATTCGGGATTCCATACCTTAAGAGACCTCCGATCCTGTCCTTTCTTTCGTAGACAGTCACTTCGTGTCCCCTGCGGTTCAGTGTCTGGGCTGCAGAAAGCCCTGCCGGCCCGCTGCCCACAACAGCCACCCTTTTCCCTGTCCTTACTGCAGGCGGCGCCTCTTTTGTAAGCCCGTGCTCAAAGGCATATTCGATTATCGTCTTTTCGTTTTCCTTTGTGGACACGGGCTCCCCGTTCACGCCGCAGGTGCAGGCCGCTTCACAAAGAGCCGGGCACACCCTGCTCGTAAACTCCGGGAACGGGTGTGTAATACTGAGTCTTTCATAAGCTTTTTCAAGCTTTCCGAGATACACAAGATCATTTGTCTCAGGCACAAGATTTTGCAGCGGGCATCCGGAGGCCATCCCCGCTATCATCTTCCCGGCCTGGCAGTAGGGCACGCCGCAGTCCATGCATCTTGCCGCCTGTTTTCTCTGCTCCTCGAAGGACAGCTTCCCATGAAATTCCTTAAAATCCTTTATACGTTCTTTTGCAGGTCTTACCTCTCCCTGCACTCTGTCATACTCGAGAAAACCTGTTGTCTTTCCCATCACACACCTCCGACGAAAGTCTTAAATGCCTCGATCTTTGCCGTTTCACCGTCAAGCCCGTTTTCCTCGTTCATAAGTATAAGCCTGAGCATTTCCTTGTAATCCGTGGGGATTATCTTTTTGAAGTGGTCAACATAAGAGTCAAAAGCTTCAAGGATCGCTTTACCCTTAGCGGAACCTGTGGATGCGACATGCTCCTCGATAAGCTTCTTTAATTCCTCCCTGTCATTCCTGTTTTCCACATTCTCCATGGTAACAAGCTGCTTGTTCAGGTTTTTATAGAGCTTATTTTCTTCGTCAAGAACATATGCTACCCCGCCGCTCATACCGGCCGCAAAATTCTTTCCGGTCGGTCCGAGGATAACAACGCAGCCGCCTGTCATATATTCGCAGCCGTGCTCTCCGACACCTTCGACAACAGCCCTTGCGCCGGAATTCCTTATTGCGAAACGCTCGCCAGCCATTCCCGCCACAAAAGCCTTTCCGGATGTTGCCCCGTACAGTGCGACATTGCCTATGATGATGTTCTTTGACGGATCGTACTTTGCTTCCTTTGGCGCTTTAACAACAAGAGTACCGCCCGAAAGCCCTTTCCCGAAATAATCGTTGCTCTCACCGGTAAGATCGAGCCTTAACCCCTTTGGAATGAACGCGCCAAAGCTCTGTCCTCCGGCACCCAGACAATCCACCGTTATCGTGTCCGTTTCAAGTCCGTCCGGATACCGCCTTGTTATTTCCGCGCCAAGGAGCGTTCCGAAGGTCCTGTCTGTATTCTTCACATTTATCCTGATACTGCTTTTTTCGCCTTTTTCAAGCGACTTTCTGACCGCCTTTGAAGCAAGGAGCACACTTTCATCAGGCGTCTTGTCAAGCTTGAAATCAAAGCTTCTTGAAGGATCGAATATGGCCTTGCTGCCGTGTAATCCCCCGATGGAAGGAAGTATCCTTGAAAGGTTCAGCTTAGCTGCGTTTCCTGCAGAATCCTTTACCTTCAGGAGATCTGTGCGCCCAACCAGCTCATTGATGCTCCTAACGCCCAGTTTGGCCATGATCTCTCTTAATTCCCTTGCGATAAAGCGCATGAAGTTTTCCACATATTCGGGCTTACCCCTGAAGCGCTTTCTTAATTCCGGATTCTGGGTGGCTATGCCCATAGGACATGTATCCGACTGGCATACACGCATCATCACACAGCCCATTGTTACAAGCGGTGCCGTTGCAAAACCGAACTCCTCCGCTCCGAGGATTGCAGCTATAGCCACATCCCTGCCGGTCATGAGCTTTCCGTCCGTCTCGATAACGACACGGTTCCTGAGACCGTTTGCAACAAGCGTCTGGTGTGTCTCGGCAAGACCCATTTCCCACGGGAGTCCGGCATTATGTATGGATGAGAGCGGCGCCGCTCCGGTTCCGCCATCATATCCCGAGATGAGGATAACTCCAGCTCCGGCCTTTGCAACACCTGCGGCCACAGTCCCGACTCCTGCCTCGGATACGAGTTTTACCGAGATCCTTGCGTTTTTATTCGCATTTTTCAGATCATAGATAAGCTGTGCCAGATCCTCTATGGAATAAATATCATGATGAGGCGGCGGAGAGATAAGGCTCACACCGGGTGTGGAGTGCCTTGTCTTTGCTATCCACGGGTACACCTTCTTTCCCGGCAGATGACCGCCTTCACCGGGCTTTGCGCCCTGCGCCATCTTGATCTGGAGTTCCTTTGCGCTTACAAGATATTTCCCGGTAACACCGAAACGTCCGCTCGCAACCTGCTTTATAGCGGAATTTTTCTCATTTTCGTATTCCCCGGTACTAAGTCTTTCGTCACTTTCACCGCCTTCACCGCTGTTGGACTTTCCGTGCAGGCGGTTCATTGCGACAGCAAGCGTTTCGTGAGCTTCCTGCGATATGGAACCGTAAGACATGGCACCGGTCTTGAACCTTTTTACTATCTCCTCTTCCGGCTCAACTTCTTCAAGCGGCACTTCCGGGCCTTCCGGCACAAGATCCAGAAGAGACCTTAAATATCCCGTTTTTTCGGTATCTGCAAGCTTTGTGTATTGTTTGAATTTCGCATAATCACCTTCACGTGTTGCTGCCTGGAGCGCATGTATGGTCTCCGGGTTATATCTGTGGCTTTCGCCCCCGCTCCTCTCCTTGTGTCGTCCAAAAGCCTTAAGCTCCGTGTCTGCCGCAAGTCCAAGGGGATCGAAGGCCCTGCTGTGCTGTTCGTCGGTCGCTCTTCCGATATCATCCAGGGTGATGCCGCCGATACGGCTTACAGTGCCTGTAAAATACTCGTCAGTCACTTCAGATGATATCCCCACGGCTTCAAACATCTTGCTGCCCTGATAGGACTGTATCGTGGAAATGCCCATCTTTGAAGCGATCTTTACTATCCCGAACAGGATCGCATTATCGTAATCCTGCACTGCGGCATAATAATCCTTGTCAAGAAGGCCGTCCTCGATAAGCTCCATTATCGAGGCATGCGCAAGATACGGATTTACCGCCGAAGCGCCGTATCCGAGGAGAGTTGCGAAATGGTGTACCTGCCTTGGTTCGCCTGATTCAAGGATCAGCGACATGGCAGTGCATTTTCTTGTATCAACAAGATGTCTGTGAACGGCGGCAACCGCAAGGAGCGAGGGGATCGCAACATGGTTCTCGTCCATGCCCCGGTCCGAAAGGATCAGGATATTCGCGCCGTTCCTGTAGGCCTTGTCAACCTCTATGAAAAGCTGCTTGAGCACACGTTTCATGGGCGTGCTCTTATAAAAGAGAGTCGAAATCTTTGCGACCGTAAAGCCCTCATGCTTCATGTTTTCGATCTTAAGGAGATCGAGATCCGTGAGGATCGGATTGTTGATCTTTAATACATGGCAGTTTTCGGGCTTTTCCTGAAGCAGGTTTCCGTTTTTCCCAAGATAGACCGTCCTTGAGGTAACTATTTCTTCACGCTGTGCATCTATCGGCGGATTTGTCACCTGGGCAAACTGCTGCTTAAAATAATAAAACAGCGGCTGGTAACTGTCAGACAGCACAGCAAGCGGCGTATCCACGCCCATCGAGCCTATCTGTTCGGCCCCCGTGAGCGCCATGCTGCGTATTCCGTCGCGGTAATCCTCCCAGGTATAGCCGAATGCCTTCTGAAGTTTTTTTCTGTAGTCTCCGGAAAGCTCAGTCACTTTTTTGTTAGGTATCTTAAGCTCCCTTAAGGCAAGAAGATTGCTGTCAAGCCACTCGCCGTAAGGGCTTGACAGGGCATACTTTTCCTTTAATTCTTCGTCGTAATATATCCGCTTTGTTTTAGTGTCCGCAAGAAGGATCTTACCCGGATGAAGGCGTTCTTTTTTGATGATATGCTTTTCGTCCACAGGCAGTACACCCGCCTCGGAGGACAGGATAAGCCTGCCGTCGTCCGTCACAAGATACCTTGAAGGTCTAAGACCGTTGCGGTCAAGGATCGCACCCATGGAGTCGCCGTCGGAGAAAAGGATCGATGCCGGTCCGTCCCAGGGCTCCATCATGGTCGCGTAATACTGGTAAAAGTCCCGTTCCTCCGCTGAAAGCGTTTCGTTGTGCGACCAGGGTTCCGGGACAAGTATCATAGCCGCAAGCGGAAGATCAAGACCGCTCATGAGCAGGAATTCAAGGGTGTTGTCAAGCATTGCGGAATCCGAACCGCTCATGTGTATCACAGGAAGCACCTTTGTCATATCCTCATCGCTGAAGGCCGCGGTATGCATGGTCTCTTCCCTCGCGAGCATCTTGTCGGCATTGCCCTTTATGGTATTTATCTCGCCGTTATGCACAAGAAGGCGGTTAGGATGCGCACGGTTCCAGCTTGGTTCGGTATTTGTTGAGAAGCGTGAGTGGACCATGGCTATAGCGGACTCATAGTCCTCATCCTCAAGGTCCCTGTAAAAAGACCGCAGCTGTCCCACAAGGAACATGCCCTTGTACACTATCGTTCTGCAGGAAAGCGAAGGAACATAGGTATTTACACAGCTCTGTTCAAATTCGCGTCTTATCACGTAGAGCATACGGTCAAAATCAAGATCGGTCTTGGCACGTGAAGGACGTTCTATAAACACCTGACAGATCCCCGGCATACAGTTCCTTGCTTTTTCACCGAGCACTTCCGGCGCGGAATCCACCTTCCGCCATGCAAGTATCTTAAGGCCCGCCTTCCCTGTTATGATCTCAAACAAAGACCTTGCCTGGCGCATATCAAGGTCCTTTGCAGGGAAAAAGAACATGCCGACACCGTAGGAGCGCGGTCCGCCGAGTGTCACCCCCTGTTCGGCGAGCTTCTTTACAAAGAATCTGTGAGGGATCTGGGTCAGGATTCCGACGCCGTCCCCCACCTTACCGTCTGCATCCTTCCCGGCCCTGTGTTCAAGGTTTTCAACTATGGATAACGCATCGCAGACTATGCCGTGGCTGGCCCTGCCCTCAATATCTATGATGGCTCCGATACCGCAGTTATCATGTTCAAAGCTGTCCGAATACAGCCCTTTTTCCGCAATGGTTTTAAAAAGTCCCGACATCACTTACCTCCATACGACTCAGATATCCTAAAAAAAGAGACACCACGACCAAACGTGGCGCCTTTGCCTAAAAAAAGGGCGCCTTGGACTCATCCAAGACGCCTTTGCCTTTATTCTGTGATGATAGCTCTATCGCAACAGAATGTCAAGCATTTTTTTCTGTTCATTCCACATCCTGCAGAGCGGCGGCATTCTCTTCACCCGTGCGGATCTTAACGACTCTGCTGACAGGGTATACGAATATCTTGCCATCGCCGATGTGTCCGGTATAAAGTGCCTTCTTGGCGGCTTCAATAACAGCGTCCACAGGGATCTCGCTGACAACCACTTCAAGTTTGACTTTCGGAAGCAGCGTTGCGTCGATCTCAACTCCGCGGTATTTCTCACCGGCGCCTTTCTGGACGCCGCAGCCCATAACCTGGGTAACGGTCATGCCTGTTACACCAAGATCGTTCATGGCACGTTTTAAGACTTCATATCTTGAAAGCTTTGCGATGATGACAACCTTTGACATGCCTGTGGAGAAGTCTTTCGGTATCCCCTCATCCGCTCTTACGACAGGTACCGCTGCCATCTTCTGTGCCTTCGATGCGTCGGCGTAAGAATCCGTTCCGAGGTTTGTATTTTCGTTTACGCTCATGGTCATGGTGTTGGAAATATCCATGATCGAAAAGCCTGCGTAAGCTGAAGGAAGCCCGTGTTCCGTAGCGTCAAGACCCGTGATCTCCTCTTCTTCGGATACCCTGAGCCCGATAGTCTTTTTGATGATGAAGAATGCGATAAGAATGGTAACAACGGTCCATGCCGCAGTGATACCCATGCCGGCAAACTGCAGTCCGAGCTGCTTTACACCGCCTCCGTAGAAAAGGCCTTTTTCAATCCCCGCAAGCGCAAATCCCGGAGCTGTGTCCGTAGCAAAGAGACCTACAGCAACCGTACCCCAGATACCGTTGAGCATATGTACCGCAACGGCACCAACGGGGTCATCCACATGGGTTACATTGTCGTTGAACCAGACACCGAAGACCACGAGGAGTCCGGCTACGGCACCGATGATCGCTGAGCCTGCGCAATCCGTCACGTCACATGGCGCGGTGATCGCGACAAGACCTGCAAGTGAGGCGTTGAGGCACATGGAAACATCGGGTTTTCCGTATTTTACCCAGGTAAATATCATACAGACAACAGTGGCAACGGCAGGAGCAACGGTTGTTGTAAGGAAAACGGAACCGAGTGTAGCAACATCCGTTGCGGCAGCACCGTTGAAGCCGTACCAGCCGAGCCACAGGATGAACACGCCCAGAGCCGCGATCACAAGGTTGTGACCGGGAAATGCGTTTACTTTTGTTACTTTGCCTTTGCTGTCGCGCTCAAACTTGCCGATGCGCGGTCCAAGCATCCATGCGCCGATAAATGCACAGATACCGCCTACCATGTGGATACAGTTGGACCCCGCATAATCGTGGAATCCCCAGTCGGCAAGGAATCCGCCGCCCCAGGTCCAGTGTGCCTCGATCGGATAGATAACAGCCGAGATCACTGCAGAATAGACGCAATAGCTTGAAAATTTCGTCCTCTCAGCCATGGAACCCGAAACTATTGTAGCTGTCGTTGCGCAGAACACAAGGTTGAATACAAACATGGAATAATCGAAATCACCGTATTTGGTGAAAACATCAAAGTTTATGCTGCCGGAAAAGCCGCCGAGAACGTTTTTCCCGAGCATCAGCGAAGCGCCGCAGATAAACCACATCACGGTACCGATACAGAAATCCATAAGGTTTTTCATAATGATGTTTCCGGAGTTCTTTGCCCTTGTAAAACCCGCTTCGCACATCGCAAAGCCGGCCTGCATCCAGAACACCAGGGCCGCTCCGATAAGGAACCACACCGCAAAAATCTCGCCGTCAAGGCCTTCAAATAACTTCATGATCTCTTCTGTCATAACTTTATCCTCCTAAAAAAGAAGCCACCCCGCAACAGTTCCACGCCGTTGTGGGATGACTTTGTATCACGTTTTAATAAACACTGAAAAGTAATTTACCGTAGCTCGGGAACGGCCAGCATTCCTCGCTCGAAAGCATCTCTGCCTCATCTACATGTTTCCTTAAATGTTCCATCTTCGGGATAAGATCGTCCCTGATAAACTCTGACGTCTTTAGAACACTGTCAAAGCTCTTAAGCTCCTCAAGCGCCTTTTCGAGATCCTTTACGCGCTCAAGGATGTAATCCGTAAGCTCCGAAAGGCGTTCCATCGTTGATATCTCGTAATTGCATTTGACATTGCTGCTTACCGACTTCATAAGAGACGTGGTCTTTGCAAGGTTGTAAAGGTAGCCTTCAATGGCCGGCAGATAGCTCTTTCTTACCATATCCACCATGGTGTGCGCTTCAATGCTCACTGTCTTGCAATAGTTCTCGAGCATGATCTCGCATCTGGATTTAAGCTCGGTTTCAGTGAACACCTTGTGGGCCATGAGCATGTCCATGTTCTTCTTGTCGAGAAGATGCGGCATTGCGTCGGGAGTCGTCTTGTAGTTGGAAAGGCCCCTCACTTCGGTGGCTTCCTTTACCCAGGCATCCGTGTAACCGTTGCCGTTAAAGAGTATCCTCTCATGATCTCTTATGGTCTCCTTTATCAGGGCGTGGAGCTCATCATCAAAGTTCTTTGCGCCTTCGAGCCTTTCGGCAAAGATCTTAAGGCTTTCCGCAACGGCAGCATTGAGCATGATGTTGCAGCAGGCGATGCTGTTTGATGAACCGAGGGATCTGAACTCAAATTTATTCCCGGTGAAAGCAAAAGGCGATGTCCTGTTCCTGTCGGTGGTATCCCGTGAGAATCTTGGCAGGACATGTACTCCAAGCTTCAGTACTTCCTTTTCTTTGCCCACATAAGGGGTATCGTTCTTGATAGCGTCGAGGATGGCTGTCAGCTCATCGCCAAGGAACATGGATATGATGGCGGGCGGTGCCTCGTTTGCTCCGAGCCTGTGGTCGTTTCCGGCCGTGGCAACCGAAAGCCTCAGCAGATCCTGATAATCGTCAACGGCCTTGATGACCGCACAAAGGAAAAGCAGGAACTGTGCATTTTCATGAGGAGTCTCGCCCGGTGACAAAAGGTTTACGCCTTCGTTTGTGGCCATGGACCAGTTGTTGTGCTTACCGGAACCGTTAACACCTGCAAAAGGTTTCTCATGGAGCAGGCATACCATTCCGTGCTTTCTTGCAACCTTCTGCATTATCTCCATGGTAAGCTGGTTCTTGTCCGTGGCAACGTTTGTGGTTGAGAAGATCGGTGCAAGCTCATGCTGCGCCGGAGCGACCTCGTTATGCTCCGTTTTTGCAAGTATCCCAAGCTTCCAGAGCTCTTCGTTCAGCTCTTCCATAAATGCCGTTACTCTCGGCTTGATGGCTCCAAAGTAATGATCGTCAAGCTCCTGGCCCTTTGGAGGCATGGCCCCGAAAAGCGTGCGGCCCGTATATTTAAGGTCCGGCCTCTGTTCATACATCTTCTCGTCGATAAGGAAATACTCCTGCTCGGGACCGACACTTGTGCGGACATATTTTACTTCCTTGCCGAACAGCTTAAGAATCCTCTTTGCCTGCTTGTCAAGGGCCTGCATCGAACGCAGGAGCGGTGTCTTTTTATCAAGAGCGTCACCGCCGTAAGAGCAGAACGCTGTCGGTATGCAAAGGGTATGATCCTTGATAAATGCGTAGGATGTAGGATCCCAGGCCGTATAGCCTCTTGCCTCGAATGTTGCGCGAAGACCGCCCGAAGGGAAGGAAGATGCATCAGGCTCGCCTTTTATGAGTTCCTTGCCTGAAAACTCCATTATCACACCGCCGTCGGGTGAAGGTGAGATGAAGCTGTCGTGCTTTTCAGCGGTAATGCCGGTAAGCGGCTGGAACCAGTGGGTAAAATGTGTGGCACCGTTCTCTACAGCCCACGCCTTCATTTCCTTTGCTACAGCCTCTGCCACCTTTTCATCAAGATCGGCATTTTCATCTATAGTCTTTTTCAGTGAGTTGTATACCTTGTCGTTTAGTCTTGCCTTCATTACCCTGTCATCAAACACTTTTGATCCGAACAGCTCCGGTACAGTCTTTTTTTCCATAGTCGTTTTCTCCTTGTTTTTTTATAAAAAGCGTCTCTGACCCCTTAGATCAGAGACGCCTTTGTCTCAGAAGTTTATTTGCCGCTTTCGCCGTAGTTTGAAAGAACTCTTGCGGAAGGGTCATTAACATTGCAGCCCTCCCAGTTTTTGTTCGGCATCCAGAAATCCTTTACCATTCCTGCCTGTCCGGGATAGTATTTTTCGAAGATGTCCCGGTACAGCAGGGATTCCTTTGTGAACGGCGCGGCAAATACGTATTTCTTTATTCCTTCCTCAAATTCCGCATCCGTATAGCAGCTTTCGGCGTATTCCGTGAGATCGTCCTTCAAAGAATGTCCTACAGCATCCGAGAAGGCTGCTTTTTCACGCCACAGGATCCTGTCGGGTATCAGCCCGTCTTTTTCAAAAGCGTGCCTTAAAAGGTATTTTCCGATGCCGTAGCGGTTAAGTTTCTTTTCGGGGTCCACAGCCATGCAATAGTTCACAAACTTAAGATCCCCAAAGGGCACTCTCGCTTCAAGCGAGTTTGAGCTGATGCATCGGTCCGCCCTTAAAACATCATACATATGGATCTCTCCGATCCTTTTTTGGGCTTCCTTTTGAAACTCTGCGGCATCCGGTGCAAAGTCCGTGTATTTGTAGCCGAACAGCTCATCCGAGATCTCGCCGGTAAGGATCACCCTGACATCGGAAGTCTCATGGATGGCCTTGCAGACAAGATACATGCCTAGCGACGCTCTTATCGTTGTGATATCGTAGGTGGCGAGCAGTTCTATCACGGTTTCGAGTGCATTGATCACATCATCTCTTGAAATGATCACCTCATGATGATCGGAGCCGATGTAGTCCGCAACCTCACGTGCATACTTCAGGTCGATGGCATCCGTATCCATGCCTATCGCCCAAGTCTTTAGCGGCTTATCGGACATTTTCGCTGCGATCCCGCACACAAGCGATGAATCAAGGCCTCCTGAAAGGAGGAAGCCTACCGGCGCATCAGAATCAAGCCGTTTCCTTACACCTTCGGTCAGGAGCCCGTTAATGTTTTCTCCTATCGTATCAACATCATCCGTGCAGACCGCGTCAACCTTTGTCATATCCCTGTAACGGATGAACTCTCCGTTTTTGAAATAATACCCCGGCGGAAACGGTTTTATCTCCTCCACAAGTTCCGTTAAGTTCTTCGGTTCGGATGCAAAAACAGTGTTTTCACCGTTTACTCCGTAATAAAGCG
>JAEEGL016564326.1_pt1 | contig 28758 bp, 30 predicted proteins | sample 9134231 | NCBI WGS metagenome assembly JAEEGL01 (sample SAMN16246548, study PRJNA631951) | gut metagenome | biome: gut microbiome; feature: rumen; material: fiber-attached | host: Bos | place: Iran: Karaj | collected 2018-10 | reverse complement strand
TACTGATATGGGAGAAGTATTAAAAGGAACCGTTTTGTCGGTATCAGGAGACAGATGCAAGGTCGCTCCCGTGGAAGATATCGACCAGGTATCGACAAAGATCATGATACCCGCCCACATAGAAGGAATTACCAAAGGCTGTACAGTGGCTTACACAACTTTTGGTGATTTCACGGGAGTCATAGTGTCAAAGCTATAGGAGGAAGGATATGTCTGTACAGATAAAATGGGGCAAGCTCAGATTCAAAGTCGAAGGCAAGCTAGTAAGAGGCGTGACAAACTACTCTGCAACCCTGAAGGCAAAAGGCGACAGCTCCAAGTCAAAAAAAGCCTTCACGGAGAATGAGACAATATCGTTCACAGTTACCACAAGCCTATATACCGGAGGGAATCCCCTCAAAGATTATGACTACCTCAAAACCTACATCAATAATCCCAAAAAAGGCAGTAAGATGATGATAAATGACGGGGTGAAAAAGAAGCTCGTAAACTACAGGGGCGGAAAATTCAGACTGACAAGCGTCACTCTTACGAATACACAAATGGATAACCAAGGTAGGGTCCTTATAGGAGAGATAAATCTGTCATTCGAGGAAGTAGGCACTAAGAAAGTTGGAAAAAAGAAGCAGGTCAACAAGTACAGAAAACAGGCCCAAAAGAGTTTAAAGAAAACCTGGTAAGGAGGCTGTATGTTAGCTTATGGAAATGCAGAACCTCAGACCTGCGTGAACAACCTCTTAAAGACATACTCAAAGGAAGCATTTTATGGAAGAAGGAAGGGCATACCTACTATTCAGCAGGATATGCCCTTTTCAAGTGCCACAGACCAGCTTGAGGCGGATGCGGAGGATATGATCGAAGAGTTTGAGGAAAGAGTTGAAGTGAATGAAGTAGTAGCATCAGACGATGAGGATGGAGGTATCGTACTCACGGCCGACATCGACATCGTGAACGAATCACTTGACGAGGACGAGGAGGAAGACGATGAGTAACATCGATTTTATCAATATTGATTCAAGGACCATGTACCAGAACTTCCTGTCAGGCGTCGAGGAAAAGATAGGAGAGGAATTATACCAGGGCGATGAGAGAAGGCTCTTTACTGAGGCCCTGATAGCCGTATTTGAGATCTTATTTGCAACGGTAAACGATTCCTGCAGGCAGAGACTCCTGCGCTATGCAAGAGGCGAGGTCCTTGATGCCCTGGGAGAGAACAGGGGCATCACCAGAAATGAGTCGGTAAAGGCAACCTGTATCGTCAGGTTCTCAGTGACCATGGCCCTTGAGACAAACATCACCATCCCGCAGGGGACAAGGGTTACATCCGACAGCGTAAGGTACTTCGCAACGGATACCACAGCAGTCCTCACAGCCGGCATGACATATGTTGACGTGGAATGCACGGCAAAGGAAGGCGGCTCATCCTACAACGACATAGCGATAGGCGAGATAAGTACCCTCGTGGACCAGGTACCCTACATCGATGCGGTATCGAACACTACATCGACAGACGGAGGATCCGACGAGGAGACAGATGATGAGTACAGGGACAGGATAAGGGCAGCATCAGCTGCAACATCAGTCGCAGGACCAAAGCAGTACTACAAGTACCTTGCGATAGGCGCAGATCCGACGATAGCGGATGCCTATATAGACTCTCCCTCTGCAGGAGTGGTCAGCATAACTCCCATCTGCTACGGCGGAGAGATCCCGGATGCAGATCTTCTTGCAAAGGTCCTTGCAAAGTGTTCTGCAGATGATGTGAGGGTGCTCACAGACCTCGTGCAGGTATCAGCTCCCACGACAGAGAGCTACGATATTGAGCTTACATATTACACGACATCCGAGAATGAGTCAGCCTGCATCGAGACGATAGAAGGCGAGAACGGGGCCATCGCTCAGTACAACGCATGGCAGCAGTCAGCCCTTGACCGGGATATCAATCCGGATAAACTGAGAGCTCTTATGCTCGCACCTTCATGGCAGAGTGACCACGAGCTCGTGGGATGCGACAGGGTGGAGATAGTAAGTCCTGTCTACACAGAGCTTAATGCAACGACAGTCGCAAAGTTCTCAGGCACCATCACCGTCAATCATGTAGTGGAGGACTGATATGAAATTAGAGGATCTTGATATAAAAAAGCTCCTTCCCCACTGGATGAGGGAAGAGGATTTCGATGTGGCCCTCGCTGATGAGATAACGCAGACGCTTGACGCTACCCTCAAGAGGGTAAAGACCTTAAGGACCTGGGACCAGATAGACAACCTCACATCGGATGAGCTTGATGAGCTCGCATGGGAGATAAACATCGACTGGTGGCAGTCATCCTGGGACATCGAGACAAAGAGGAATGTCGTTAAGACTGCCCAGGCTATCATAGACAAGCGCGGTACCAAGTGGGCAGTAGAACAGCTCGCGATATCCGCATACGGAGAAGGAAAGGTTACGGAGTGGTTTCAGGAGCTCGGAGGCCTTCCCTACTACTTCAAGATAGAGACCAATGCCCCAAGTACCGAAGAGGGCATGAGGATCCTTCTGTCAATGATAGACAAGGTAAAGCCCGCAAGGTCACACGTTGAAAAGATTGATTTTAACAGGGAGATCCTTCAGGACCTCTATGCAGGAGTTGGCCACATCGAGAGCATAACAAATGCCATCATCATGAACAGCTCACTTCCCATCAGGGAAGAAAAGACGATATTTACCGGAGTCGCAAGACAGTACCACGAGACAAATATCATCATGCAGAGTACGGGAAGCAGCGAGGAGGAGGAAGAGACCATCTATGCTGCAACACAGCTCTTGAGCTATCACAACAATATTATCTAAGAAAGGAGCTAGGAAATGGCGGAATTTTATGGATCAGTAATGACGGATCTTGGAGCGACGCTCCTGGCAGATGCCCTGGCAGGTACAGCCCAGATCCAGTTCACCGCGCTCAAGACCGGTGACGGAACCTACACGGAAGAGGAGAGGAGCACAGCAGCGCTTCAGCAGAGGACAGCACTTAAGTCCGAGAAGCAGGCTACCACGTTCTCATCAGTGGAGAGGTCTTCCACATCGAGCGTGGTACTTGAGGCGATAGTAAGTAACGTATCCCTCGTGGCAGGATACTACGTGCGTGAGGTCGGCGTGTACGCAAAGGATGCATCAGATCCTTCATCGACACCCATCCTCTATGCAATAGCGGTGGCAAAGTCTGCAGACTATATGCCTCCGTACAACGGCCTCATGCCCACGACCATCACCGAGAAATTCATCGCGACGGTCAACAATTCTGCAGAGATCATAATCGAGACCACAGGAGCCTATGCAGCTGCAGAGGATCTCGGAAACGTCCCGGACCTTGAGACAACGGACAAGAGCAGCGTAGTCGCTGCAGTAAATGAGATAACAGAGCTCACGGGATTCCTTCGCGTAGACAATGCCGGAAGCCATAACTCAAGATACAGAGGCAAGAACCTCGGTACATCCGTCACAGCAGCACAGTACACTGCAATCCAGAATGGTACGTTTGATGACATGTACATCGGCGACTACTGGGTGATAGACGGTATCACATGGAGGATTGCATGCTTCGATTACTGGCTCCACTGCGGAGATACAGAGTGCACCACTCACCATGTAGTCATCATGCCTGATGAGAACCTTCTCGTGGCAGACGGAAGCACAACCCACTACATGAACACCGACAACAGCACTGCAGGCGGATATGTTGGAAGCGGATTCTACAAGGGCCAGAACCATGACTCCACCACAAACACGGCAAAGGCTACCTGCAGGACAAAGATACAGAGTGCCTTCGGTGCGGCTCATATCCTTACACACAGGGAATACCTTACCAATGCGATCACAGATAACCATGCATCAGCAGGCGCATGGTACGATTCAGACCTTGAGATACCTACAGAGAAGATGGTATACGGCTGTGAGGTATACGAAGCAGCTTCTACAGGTACGACGATACCTAACAAATACACGACCGATAAGAGCCAGCTCCCTCTGTTTGCACACGATCCTTCAAAGATCTGCAACCGTGCGAACTGGTGGCTGCGTGACGTTGTGTCGGGTGCGTCCTTCGCGTATGTCGGCAGCAACGGGGGTGCGGTCTTCTACGCCGCATCGTACACGGCCATCGGCGTCCGCCCGGCTTTCGCGATCTGCGCAGCGTAAGCGAGCACATCTTTAATCCCCACCCCCTCGTGGGGTGGGGATGGAGTAGATTAAGGAGTAACCTGAAATGTCAGACGTACCCAAGAGCAAGAGAAGCGAGACGGATTTTGAGGCGGACCATCACATCATAGAGCTGCGACAGGACGTGACGGAGCTCATCCTCCTGGATTTTGGATTCTCAAAGGAAAAGAACGAAGAAAAGATCGAGCGGTTCAGGAAGATGCACGAGTACAGCAAGAGCTGCGACGAGATTGTATCCAGGAGAAGGAAGAAGGCCGACAGCTTCGATGAGTGGTTTATAGACCTTGAGGCAGAAGAAGTGATGAGGATGATGCGGTACATCCATACGGAGTACACGATGGCCAATGAGATATACCCGTCAGATACTCCGGCAAGGACAATGGAATACTGCGAGAGGCGCAGGCACATGAACAATGCGATAACCATGTGCTATGCGATGATAACGGAGATAAAGTACATAGGAAGAGTGCTTCCTGTGGACTTTAACAGGTTTGAGACGATAACACAGTCCATAGAGAAGGAGATAGTGCTCCTTAAGGGAGTGCGAAAAGCTGACAACAGGTTCCTCCGTCCAAAGAAGAAAAGAAAAGAGGGCAGTCTTTGATACGTGCGAACTGGTGGCTGCGTGACGTTGTGTCGGGTGCGAACTTCGCGAATGTCAACAACAACGGGAATGCGAACTACAACAACGCATCGAACACGAACATCGGCGTCCGCCCGGATTTCGGGAGCATCATAAGTCCTTGGTTAAGGCGATGCAAAAGACGAAAGGAAAGGCTGTCCCTGCAGCGATGCTAAATGATAGCGCCTAAAAAGCGGAGTCGCCTGTGCCGATTCTCTCCATGTTGACGGATGCGTCTGAAAACTATCCGGAGATTAACCGTTCTAGGAGCACAGATTTTTTATGGAAATACTGACAGATATGAATGTCCTCTATGATTCATACAAGCTCGCGATGAAAGGATCTGCGTGGAAGGCAGGGCCTCAGAGGTTCGAAAGGGACTATCTTGAGGAGATCATAAAGCTCAAGGCTGAGCTTGAGAGCGGCACCTACAAGCCATCGCCTTCCTCGGAGTTCACGCTTAATGAGAGAGGACACGTCAGACACATTCATGGCGGGGCCATGAGGGACAGGGTGGTGGAACACGCACTCTGTGATAAGGTCATCAATCCCGCGATACAGCCGTATCTCATATATAACAATGGTGCGAGCCAGAAGGGCAAGGGAGTCTCATTTACAAGAGAGCAGTTTGCAAAGGACCTGCACAATTATTATTTAGAGTACGGAGATAACAAGGGATGGGTGGGGCTTATCGATTTTTCAAAGTTCTACGACAACATCAGACATGACAAAGCGAGGGAGATGATACAGCCTCTCATCGATGATTTTTCATTCCGGGTATTTTCTACGATACTGGATTCCTTCAAGGTGGATGTCTCATATATGACAGATGAGGAGTACGCTACCTGCATGGACAGGAAGTTCAACTCCATAGAATATTATGAGAACGTCCCGAAGGAGCTTCGGACAGGCGAAAAGTTCATGCCAAAGTCCCTGAACATAGGAAACCAGATATCACAGAGCATCGGCATCTTTTACCCTACGGCCATAGACAACTATGTCACCATCGTGAAGGGTTTTAAGAGATACCACAGATACATGGATGACATAGCGATAATCCATAAGGACCGGGACTATATAAGACAGACGATCCTGGAGATGAAGGATGAGGCAGAAAAGCTCGGACTCTTCATAAACGAGAAGAAGACCAGGATAGTCAGGATGTCTGATACGTTCGTATTCCTTCAGAGGAAATATTTTGTCACTGATACCGGAAAGGTAGTCATAAGGATAACACCTAAAGCCGTTACCAGGGAGAGAAGAAGGATCAAGGCATACAAGAGGATTCTCGACAAGGGGACAGTCGAATACCCGGCCATAGAGCAGGCAGTAAGGTCCTGGATGGGTACCAACGTAAAGTGTATGTCAAAGATACAGATAAGGAACATGAAGAAGCTCTACAGGGAGCTTTTCGGAAAGGAGCTGAGATGGAAATAGCAACAATCATTTTTAGTGATGGCACACAGATCGAGGCAGAGGTGAATGGGAGCTGCTTTATAGTAGATGAGGAGCCCGAATTCCCCGATAACTTCGAAGGCATCACCATAGAAGATGGCGGATCAGAAAGACAGATATCCCACGGACGCCTCATCGAGTGCGAGTCGGTGGACGGAAGATACTGGTTTTCTATCGAGGAGATCCCGGAAGGTGAGCGCATCCTCGAAGAGATGCAGGCAAACATGCTCTATATCGCCATGATGGCAGATATAGACCTTGATTCATAAGGAGGAGAAGAGATGGGAAAAAAGTCACACAGCCCAAAGTTTGCAACAGTAAAGAGCATGTACGACAAGGGGCTCTGGTCAAAGAAGAGAGTCCACGACGCAGTGGTCAAGGGATGGATCACAGCGGAGGAGTACAAAGAGATAACGGGCGAGGATTTCGAGGAATGAACGACCTTGAGTCTGCAGGAGAGATAATCGATAAAGCAAAGGTGGGGACCATCATGGCATTATCTGATGTTATCGGTCTGCAGCAGAACATAATCGACCAGCTCTTCCTCATCATCAGCTCCGTGGATACGGACCTTATAGATGAGCACACCCTCTCCCAGATGAAGAGGGCTGCAGAGATAACGGATGATTATGCATGAGGACAAAGCCTATGAAGAAAAAACAGACAATGAAACAATGGCTCTGGGAATTCTCAAAAAGGATCGTCGTGATGGTGGCTGCGATGTATGCAGTCACCAGTATCCATGACAGGATCTTTTTGTGGTTCTACCCTGAGAGCTCCGCACTGCCACAGCTCTCGGAGCAGATGGCCAGGATCTTCGAGATAACGGTCGTGTGCTATGCCATAAAGGCAGGTTTTGAGAACGTAACAAAGATAAAGAAATACGACAGGGAGGAGATATCAGATGAATGAAGTCACATTCGAGATAGTAAAGATCGCACTCTGCGCAGTAGTATCCATACTGGCCATCGCGTTCACGAGGGTACTGGTGCCTTACATAAAGTCCATCACCCTGACTCAGGAGCAGGAGACAGTGATGCAGCTTGTCGAGATAGCCGTGAGGGCTCTTGAGCAGACCGTGAAGGAGAGCGGACAGGGCAAGGCAAAGAAACAGCAGGTCATTGCTTTTGTACGGAATGAATTATACGACCGGGGAATAAATATTACTGAAGAGCAGCTGGATAAGCTCATAGAATCAAGCGTATACATCTTAAAGAAGGAACAAGAAGCTCTTAAGGAAGAATAATCTTCAGGAGGTTTTATGAAGATAACACAGGAATGTATAAATCTCATAAAGCAGTTCGAAGGCATCAGATTAAAAGCCTATAAGGCCCTGCCAAAGGAAAAGTACTACACCATAGGCATAGGCCACTACGGACCTGATGTAAAGGCAGGCATGACCATCACCGAGAAGCAGGCAGAAGAGCTCTTCAAAACGGACGTTGAGAAATATGAAAAGTACGTTGAGGGTACTGGCCTGCAGCTCAACCAGAACCAGTTTGACGCCCTAGTGTCGTTTACGTATAACTGCGGAGCGGGGAACCTTAAAAAGCTCGTTAAAGGAAGAACACTCAATGAGATAGCTGACGCAATGCTCTTATACAATAAGGCAGACGGGGAAGAACTGGCAGCCCTCACAAGAAGGCGAAAAGCCGAGAGGAAATTATTCTTAAAGGTGCCTGCATCACAGGAGAAAATCGGAGTCATCATCGGATCCGCACGTTCCGATGAGAACAAGAACTATTCAAAGGGAAAAGCCGGGGACCAGAGACAGAAGTCAACCCCTGACTATTCCGGAGAAGTATCCATGCAGAGCTTCTATCTCCACTCAAAGGGATGGTACATCCTGCGCCCGAAGGACGTGGAGGTGGCCATCAGGATAGCAGCTGCCATGATAGCAGCCTGCAATAATCCTCATGTGGGATATGACCAGTTTGACAGGCTCGGTATCATGACAAAGGGAACGGAGACAAAGGAGGATACCGAGTGCGACTGCGGAACTCTTGTAAGGAAGTGCGTCCTTGAAGGATCGGGAGTAGATCCCGGGAATTTTACAACGGCAAACGAGACAGATGCCCTTGAAAAGACAGGGCTCTTTGAAAAAAGAAAAGCCTACAAGACAGGCGATAAGCTCTACACGGGAGATGTCCTTGTCACAAAGTCAAAAGGCCATACCGTAGTGGTGACTGCAGGATATTCAAGGCAGTCGAAGAACTCCGGGCTCTATCCCAGATACACGGGATCCACCACGAGCATCGTGCAGGCCCTTAAGGAAGTGGGAGAAACAGACACGTCCTTCACCCACAGGAAGCAGATCGCAACCTTCAACGGGATTAATCCCTACTCAGGCACAGCTGCAGAGAATACAAAGATGCTCAACCTCTTAAAAGAAGGAAGGCTCATAAGATACTGATATGGTATAATATAGCCAGGCAATTTTTTCATAGCATGGAGCGGACGCCTCCAGGGACGGGCAGGGAGTCGCAATTCCTGCTCGTTTTGAATTAGTTGGATTAATAGTTGGATTAATAAAATGAAAAGCGAGCATTTAAGCGCCTTGAGGCACCTATATAAACGGGTCCGATTCCCGTTGCCAGCTCGAATTGATAAAAACCTCGTAAAGCTGATAAATAAAGGCTTTGCGAGGTTTTTGTTTTTGGGGCAAATGAATAATGGGTTATTGTGGCTTTGATGAATTGTTTACTGGTTAACAGAAACAGGGATAATCTTAATCTTCCTTGGGAAATGCTTCCAGAACAACTGAAATAGCCGGAACCAGCTCCGTTCTTCTTGATATCCCAGGCCTGAGTATGTAAGAATTTTCATCAAATGTGGCCCTATCACCAAAGGCTTCTTTTAATACCTCAGATGCTATATCATCCGATGGGACCAGATAAGCCACGCTGGTATCATCATGAAAAATACTTACCTGTGCAAAAGCCATGTCCATTCCTGTCGCTTTAAGGCTTGCTGCAGTAGCTGCTTTCATTCGCGCTGCTATATCCTTGGCTTCATCTTCGTCATATACGTTTATGCATCCAATGGAGAATTTTCTGCCACCGGCTTCATATTCCTTGTAATCACTAAAGAATATCTCTTCATCCGTCATGCCATCAAGGGATATCAAAGCCTTGTACAAATCCGTATAAAACCCGTCTATATCTTCTATCCCACCAATTTCAGCCAGATTTTTTGCAGCTTCTTTATCTGCAAATGTTGTTGTGTCTGCCTTAAGGCCGAGAGTATCCGACAAAATGGAGCCAAGCATTGCTATTGCAGTTTGTTTATCGGGCTCTACTCCGTAGTCAAGATACTTTGTCCATACAATAGTTGCAGTTGCACCAAGGGCTCTTGCATCATACAGCAGCTGACCACTTGTTCCAACGGAGCCATCTCCGTGATGATCTATTATACCGAGTATATTTGCATCTTTCATGCCATCTGCTGACTGCTCGTAATCACCATGGTCTACCAGGATCATATTCAGACCCGATGCATCCACCAAAAGCTCGGGAGTATCAAGCCCTGCCTTCTGCAGCACAAATTTTGTCTCATTATTTATATCTCCGAAAACAACCGCAGTAGCATCAAAGCCCAGCTTCCTAAGAAGAGCTGCATATCCGATTGCACTTCCCACAGTGTCGGAATCCGGACTCTTATGTCCTGCGATATATATAGGACCTTCGATATTTCTCATGAAATCAAGTTCACTCAGGTGTATATTCACACTAAGTTCGCGATCCGAAGCATCTGTAGTAGTATTAGTCGTATTCCTTCCCTTTCCGCAGCCCGAAAAAATTGAACAAACAATAAGAGTCAGTGCCAGGATATCTACGACTGGTTTTTTCTTCATAAAGTCCTCCTTGTATTGATATCATTGCGTACTATTATGATACTCCCTATTAATTTACCATAAAGCGATAATAACGTTCTAAATCCGCCATAAACTATCTATAAATATGCCGGCTGTATTTTATCATTTAAATATTCAATTATGTGCGATATAATGATTGGGTGAATTCTTATATATACCAAGGAGGACAATGACATGGTGATGTTCTTAAAACTTAGAAGTATCTGATAAGCATGGAACCTTATCAGAATAGTTTCATGCTTGCTATTGAGACCGAAAACAAACTATTTGAAATAAGGAGAAAACTATTATGATACTTCAGGACAATATACTTAAAGAATATTTACATAACGTTTATTTTATTACCGGAACACCTTGCGGTGGCAAGACGACAATATCGAGAGCGCTGGGAGAAAAATACGGAATTCCGGTGTATGACATTGATGAACAGTTTCCTTTTCACCAGGCAATATCGGATAGTGAGCATCAGCCAAATATGAATAAGCAGTTCAGAGATGCTGATGAATTCTTCGGCCGGAGTGTAGAGGAATATAAAGCGTGGCTTCTGGGAAACCTGAAGGAGCAGCTTGATTTCATAATTCTTGATCTGATAAGGCTTTCGCAGAACGGAAGAGTTATATGTGACTGTCATTTTACGATGGAACAGATCGAGCAGTTATCTGACCCTTCAAGGGCCGCGTTTATGATAACGGATCCGACAGATTTGGTTGAAACCTATTGTGACAGGCCTGATCATCAGGACTTCAGCGACTTCATCCATAGTGCAACTGATTATGAGAAGGCTAAGAAGACCTGCACACAGACTCTGTATGAGCTAAACATGGAGAAATATCAGGAGATAAAACAGAGCAAATTCTTCTGGCTTGAGCGTGACTATAACAGAAGTGTTGAAGATACGGTAGCTTTGGTGGAAAAACACTTTGGCTGGCATGAGCTCAAAGATTTCGAAATTTTTAAGGTTGAGAAAGGTACAGAACTTGCGGATGAGCTGCTTTCATTTGTTAAAGATTGTTCCTGGGAAGCGGTAAAAGGTCACATATCAGATATGATAACAAACTGGAATTTTTCTGATTGGGAAACCATGTTTGTTGCCAGAGAAGGTGGTAAAATCATAGGAATGACTTCGGTTTTAAAGGAGGATTATTATCCTCTTCCGGAGTATTTTCCGTGGGTATCCTGTGTGTATGTAGCTGATGAATACCGCGGGCAGAGAGTCAGCGAAAAGTTGATTTCTTATGCAAATGTGTATTTGATGGAGCATGGCTTTAAGAAAAGCTATATCCCGTCAGAATTCACAGGATTATATGAGCGTTACGGATATCATTATATGAAAGAAATTACCAATTATGGCGGAACAACCGATCATCTTTATGTAAAGGATTTGTGATTTCTTATATCAATATGTGGGCATGCGATCTTTGCATGCCCTATTTTTTTGTTCGGACAGGAGTGAATGTATGATATAATTTCTTAATTACACAATTTATGGGGGAAGCGATGACTTTTCAATTTACGACGTTTATTTTTCTGGTCATTTCACTAATTGCATTTCATATATCAGCACCAAAATACAGACCGTTTGTTTTGATGGCGGTGAGCTGGGGATATATTGTTATAATGAGCAGAATAGCACTTGTTTTTGTGCTGCTGGTTTCTGTGTCTACTTATCTCATAGGCTTTTTGATTCATAAATTCATGGACAGCAAAGTTGCAATGGCAAGAATTCTTACAGTTCTTGGAGTTCTTGGATGTGCGTCATCACTTTGTTTCCTCAAATTAGGGGATGTTCTCAGGACCAGGGATCACCTTCCTTCCTTCATGTCGTGGGTGATTCTTCCTATTGGTTTTTCTTATTACATTTTCCAGTCAATCAGCTTTCTTATTGATACTTATAAAGGGAAAGTTACACATTTTCCGAATATAATTGATTTCTTTTTATATCAGTCATTTTTTGCAAAATTCATAAGCGGACCGATTGAGAGAGCCGAGAATTTCTTTTCACAAAAAGAGGCTGTAGGTGCGCACAAATTCTTCGATGAGGAGAATCTTAACAGGGCTTTTGCATACGTTCTCTATGGTTTTAGCATGAAGCTGGTTCTTGCTAACAGATTTGCGCAGTATACGACGGTACTTTTGGAAAACCCGGATTTCCATTCAGCAAAAGCGCTTCTTGCAGGAAGCCTTATGTACACTTTGCAAATCTATACGGACTTTGCAGGATATTCTTCAATTGCAATAGGTATTGCGCTTTTATTCGGAATTAAACTTACACAGAATTTTAAAGCGCCATATACGGCAAAGAGCATGTCGGATTTTTGGAGAAGATGGCACATTTCTCTTAGCAACTGGCTTAGGGACTATATTTATATTCCTCTTGGCGGAAACAGAAAGGGTGCCTTCAGAAAGCATCTCAATACAGTTATTGTCTTCTTTGTCTGTGGACTGTGGCACGGCAACGGCCTTAACTTTGTGGCGTGGGGGCTTATGCACGGCTTTCTTTCGGTTGTGGATAATGTTCTTGAAAAAATGCATGTTTTCGATGCAAAAATCATGCAGATAGTAAGACGTATACTGGTGTTCATAAGCGTGTCCATAGCATGGATACTGTTTGGTGCAGACAGTCTTAGCAGAGGTCTCAGATACATTAAAAACATGTTCCTTGGAAGCGGAATTCAAATGTCCTGGACTGAGGAAATGGAATTACTTGAGATGAGTAATTATCAGATGTGGATTATGATAATCGGCGTGCTTGTGATGATCGTTATGGACGTTTATTCAAGTGCCAAAAAGAAGGATTTTCCGGAACTTCTTATGGATATGGCACTTCCGCTCAGACTTACAATATTCCTTGTTCTTTTGGTTCTCCTTCTTGTTTACGGAGTTTACGGCCCATCTGAACAGGTTATCGGATTCATGTACATGGAGTTTTGAGCATAATCACTTAGCGAGGTATTATCGAGCTTAGTGAGTGTGCCCGTTCTGGCGAACGAAGTGAGATCAGAACTTCCTTATTAATTACTTGGCGAATTATCTAGGAGCTATATGAAAAAGAAAAATTTAAAGAAAATTTTTACCTACACAGCATTCATACTTGCCTTCATTATTATTATGAGCAGTCTTGACAGGCTTCTTTCAGAAAAATCGATTCATGGTATAAATCAGGCCCGAAGCTTTTATGAACAGCCTAAGGATACCATAGATGTGCTTATGCTCGGATCGAGCCATATTCACTGCGATATTAACACGGCGCTTCTCTGGGAAAAGTATGGTATTGCAGCCTATGATTACAGTGCTGCTGAGCAGACCATGTGGCAGACCTACTACTATTTTAAAGAGGCGTTAAAAACACAAAAGCCCAAGGTTGCAGTTCTTGATTTTTATGCACCCGCATGCTTTAAAAATGATTATCAGTACGACTTTTTATATGAAAATGTGCAGGGACTACGCCCTTCATTAAACAAGCTGGGGCTGTTTGTTACAAGCTGTGAGGTTACGAAGTGGGATGACTATTTTCCTGACTTTTTCACCTATCACAACAGATACGAGAACCTGACACAGGATGATTTTGATGCGTTTTGGGGAAAAGAAGACCTTGCAGCCTTTAAAGGATATACGCCCTATTGTGCTGTCAAGGAGCAGCCGAGGCCTGACTTTAGTGAGACTATAGGCGCAGACATTACACCTAAGACAGAAAAATATCTCAATAAAATTATTGATCTTGCAAATGAGAATGACGTAAAGCTCTTTTTTATTGTGGCTCCGTATATAATTTATGAAAAGGAAATGCTTACTTACAACAAAGTACGACAGATCGCTGAAGATAACGGTATTGAATATATGAACATGAATGAAGCTTATGATGAAATAGGTCTTGACTTCAGTAAGGATTTTAACGATCATTCTCACCTTAACTATGAGGGAAGCAGTAAATTTACTGATTATCTGGCCGGGCATCTGCTTGGAAGATTCGGAGATTTGATAGAGGACAGAAGAGGCGATGAGCGCTATAAATCATGGGATGACAGCATACTGCTTACCCAGAAGATGGCTGATGAGATGAGAGAAAAGGAAAGGCAGAAATAACAGCGGTTGCTTTTAAGGACAAAAACATTTAAAATGGAAACTATTCAGGGATAAGTGAAATTGCACATAATTTCATAATATAAATCTGAATATTTGTTGCTTTTGTTGTTTTATTTATGAGGGTAATGTTTTGAAGGGGAATTTAATAAGGTTTGCTAAGAAGACAGTAACAGTCTGCATTATGATTGCAGCTTTGACAGTCAGTGCGTCAAGCGAAGTGTATGTCAATGCAGAGGGCGTTGTTGCCGGTGAAGAGCCGGGACAGGAGGAGGAGCTGAATCAGAGCTCCGGGGAAAATACTTCCGGAATTACGGAGGATTCTTCCAATTCAAATGATCAACTGAATAATGATATAGGAGACGGTGACGAATCTCAGGATAATACTGACGGACAGGATGCTCATGAGGAAGAACAGCCTGCTAATGATGATCAGCAGGATATTCAGCCAGCTGGAGAAAGTCAGCAGCAGGAAGCAGCTGAAAATCACGAACAGCAGCCGGGTGAGGCAACGCAGCCGGAGGTGCAGCCTGAAGAGGATGCTTCACGTGGAGATCTGTACGCAGAGTTGCCTTCGCAGGAAGCACCGTCTGAAAATGTACCTTCGCAGGAAGAACAGCCTGAGGATGCTACATCCCAGGATAATCCATCTTCAGATACTTCTGCACAGGATGGACAATCTGCCCAGACACCTTCGCAGGAGGAACAGTCTGCAGAGATCCCTCAGCAGGGTGAGGAGCCTGGAATTTCTACACCTCAGGATGCTCAACCGTCAGACACTTCCGCACAGCAAGAGCAGCCGGCAGCGGGGGCTTCGCAGGGAACACAGTCTGCAGAAAAGAATGATGCCGCTGAGCTTCCTACCGCATTATCCGTAACCGGAACTCCTACTAATCCTGTTGAATATGATGGGAATGCACATGAGGTTTCCGTCAGATTGAACACAGCATCAACTCCTAACGGTGAGCTTGCTGTTGCTACGGATGCGAATGGTAAGACCTATTATATAGGAGGGCTTGCTGATAATACTGTTACAGTAACTGCAACGGAAGTCACCAATGGAAGTAATAATAAATTTCAGGTGTCTATATCGCAGCTTCCCATCTATGATGGCACATATAATCAGGTGGCTGATCTTTCAGCATCGCTTTTGGTTACTGCTGATAATGTAATCACCAAGAGAAGTGTGACGCTGAAGTCCATGAATGTGGTTAAGCCATATGATGGAACTCCACTCACAAATGGTGGAATGCCTCTTTCCGAGGAGAGCGGCTGGCTTCCGGGTGATGGAGCTAATTACGAATTTACGGCTTCAATAACTTCTGTAGGAGTAGTACAGAATGTATTTACCATAAGTTCATATAAAGATGGAACTAATCCGGATGTCTATGATATTCACTATACCTATGGTGCGCTTCAGGTTGTAGACAGAACTGATGAACAAAAGTATATCCTTACGATAGAAGGAACAAACGGTACTGTTAAGTATTCAGGAAAAGAGCAGAGCATCAGCGGATTTACCTTAGAGGGAAGAAGCAGCTCCGAATATCAGGTAAGTGGAAACGGTGATCCCACGCAGGTTCTTAATCTTACTATTGGTAATGCAACCTTTTCTGTTACAGGCATTGCAGCTTCAGGAGCAGGTACAAATGCTGGTGAATATCCTGTGAATATAACAGGTACGCCGGTTATTAAGGATTCCGAAGGTAATGATGTTACGGGACAATTCAGCTATGAATTTAAACCCGGAAAGCTCACTATAGAAAAACGTAAAGTTATTCTTACTTCTGCGAGCCTGACCAAAAAGTTTGATGATAAGACTCACAAAAAGCATGAGGTCACAGTTTCAGGTGACGGTTTTGTTGAAGGAGAGGGTGCTACATACGAGTTTACCGGTAAGCAGAAAAAGATTGGTGAAAGCTACAACTACTTTACCTATAATCTTAACCCAGGCACTTTGGCAGAAAACTATGATATAGAGGTTGTACCCGGAGTCCTCAAGATTAAAAAGCCTGATGATAAGGCTATAAATGAGACACCACAGGAAAATAATTCTTCTGATTCCGGAGATTCATCTTCCGGTCAGGCACCTGCTGATACAACAGCTCAGGCACCTGCAGCAGATAATGCCACAGCTGAGGCTAATCCCAATGTACTTGGTGCAAAGAGAGAATCCGGTGATGTTACAGTGGATATAGCAAATCCTACGGATGATAACGTCCTTGGTGCCAGAAGATCATCGACCGATGATTATTCGGATTTAGGCAGACACATAATAGTATTTGCAGCAGCAATACTTTTTATGACAATACTAACTTTAAGAAGAGACAAGAGAAAGAAAAATGACTGAATCAGAATCACGTATTTATGGAAAAAACTTAATTTGCGTCTGTGTTAACGAGGCATCGGAGAGGGATATAAACGGAGTTTTGTGGACGCCCTACGAAGAGGAACCACTTCCGTTTAACAGCGGCTATGAGATGATAATGCTGATGGACAGACTCTACGATAACTGGGATTTCCCTCAGAGGACCACATCCTACAGAACCTTTGGTCAGAAGGATAAGTCCAGAGATTATCATAATCCCAATTCTATCAGGAAGAGAGAGCCTATCAGAAGTCTTAAGACCTACAGAGGTGAGCAGGCTACCTTTATTGTACAGGTTAAATTCAGACAGAACAGTTCCTGGCAGGGGCAGGTACTATGGTCTGAGAAGAAAAAGAAAGTTCATTTCAGAAGCACGCTTGAATTATTAAAGCTGATGAGCAGCGCGCTTGAACAGACAGAGAATTGACAATGAGTCCGGGAGGCTTTTGCTTTCCGGACTTTTTATCTTAAACTAAGTATATTCTCAGGGGGCTTGCAAGAATTTCGCTCCTGAAATTATATTTAGTACTGTAATCATAAGCAGTTTTAGGATAAAATATAAAGGTATGTGCTATGACAAAAAAACAATTAGCTTTAGAAGTAATAGAGAGATTAAAAAATGAGTATCCTGATGCTGACTGTACGCTGGATTACAGCGAGGCATGGCAGCTTCTTGTCAGCGTAAGACTTGCAGCACAGTGCACTGATGCAAGGGTGGACAAGACTACTCCTGTTTTATATGAGAAGTTTCCGACAGTAGAGGCTCTTGCTAATGCAGATCCTGCTGAGATAGAGGAGATTGTAAGACCCTGCGGTCTTGGTAAATCCAAGGCCAGGGATATCAGCGCCTGCATGAAAATGCTTCATGAAAAGTATAATGATATGGTGCCTGATACCATGGAAGAACTGCTGGAGCTTCCGGGAGTTGGCAGGAAAAGCGCAAATCTTGTTATGGGAGATGTGTTTGGAAAGCCGGCAATAGTCACTGATACTCATTGCATCAGACTAAGTAATCTCATAGGACTTGTGGATAATATAAAGGATCCTGCCAAGGTTGAAGCTCAGCTTTGGAAAATCGTACCACCTGAGGAAGGTAACAGTCTTTGCCACAGATTTGTATGGCATGGAAGAGCTGTCTGTGTTGCCAGACGACCGCAGTGTGATGCGTGCTGTCTTAAGGATATCTGCAAGTTTGGCAAAAGCAGTGATAAATAAGAAAGAGAAATGGAATGTTTGTCAGTAAATTATTTATAGAATTCATGGTGTACAGCTTTATCGGCTGGATATATGAATGTACTTATTGCACCGTTAAGGAAGGGCATTGGCGGAACCGGGGATTTTTAATTGGACCCATTTGTCCGATTTATGGTACAGGTGCTGTGGCATGCTCTATAGTGTTTGGATATCTGCCAATGTTCAGGGGAATACCGTATAATATGATTCCGATATGGAAGATATTTATTATCTGTGCTTTGGGCAGTATAGTTTTGGAATACAGCACATCCTATATTTTGGAAAAAAAGTTCCACGCAGTATGGTGGGAATATTATGATATGCCACTTAATATCAATGGACGTGTCTGCGTCCCTGCGACCTTAGGCTTTGGATTTGCGGGAATACTTGTTACAAGATTTGCATGTCCTGTTGCTGAGAATATTAGAAACATGATGAATCCGCTTTTAGCAGAGATAATCGCACTTCTTCTTATGGCTTATCTTGCAGCTGATCTGGTGCTTACAGTATCAAGTCTGGTTCATCTCCAGGAGATGGTTGCTGGTGCCATGGCTGAATTTGATGGACGTATGGAGGATTTTTATATTACAGCTGCTTCAACTCCGGGAAAAGCGAAGGAAGCTATTACTTCGGTTCCTGTAAAGGCCAAGGAGGCAGTTGCTTTTGCTGCTGAGAGACTGGATTTCAGACAAAAGTATCAGCTTGGAAATATCAAGAATTTCAGGTTCAAAAGACCTGTTTTCAGAGGGGGTAAAAAGCTTAACACGGATCGAATGTCTGAGTTCTACAGAGGACTTCAGGACAGAATTCGTACTGGAAATGATAAATAAAAGAAGGTGAAGTAATGAAGAAAACAGTAAAAGGATTAACAGACTTTATTAAGAAGAGCCCAACAGCTTTTCATGCAGTGGCTGAGCTAAGGGAGAGACTTCTTGCTGAGGGCTTTGATGAGCTTGATGAAAGCGAGAAGTGGAGTCTTGATAAAGGTGGAAAATATTTTGTCACAAGAAGCGGATCTTCAATAATATCCTTTAAAATCCCTGCAGAGGACTACAAGGGATTTTACATGATCGCAAGTCACAGTGACTCTCCTTCATTTAAGATTAAGGAGAATCCTGAGATTGAAGCTGCTTCAGCTTACGTGACTCTTAATGTTGAGAAATATGGTGGTATGCTTTGTGCTCCATGGTTTGACAGACCACTGTCCGTAGCGGGAAGAGTTATGGTTAAGAGTTCGGGAGATGCAATAGGTGTTGAATCAAAGCTTGTTGACGTAGGAAGAGACCTTGTAATGCTTCCCTCGCTGGCAATTCATATGGACAGAGAGGCCAACGACGGACACAAGTTCAATGTACAGAAAGACATGCTTCCGATTTTCGGAGATGCTGCAAGCAAGGATAAGTTTATGACAACCATAGCTGAGGCTGCAGGTGTGAAGGAGGAGGATATTGTTTCTCACGATCTTTTCCTTTATAACAGAGTTGAGCCATCAGTATGGGGCGCTAATGATGAGTTTGTTTCATCGGGACGCCTCGATGACCTTGAATGCTGCTATGGCTCATTTGAGGGCTTCATGAATGCTGAGAATGATAATAATGTTATCATGCATGTTGTATTTGATAACGAAGAGGTCGGAAGCACCACAAGACAGGGTGCAGCGTCAACCTTCCTTAAGGATACACTGGTAAGAGTAAATGATGCATTTGGCAAGAGTAAGGAAGATTATCTTGTATCACTTGCAAACAGTTTTATGGTTTCAGCGGATAACGCTCATGCAGTTCATCCTAACTATATCGAGAAGGCTGATCCGGTGAACAGACCTCAGATGAACAAGGGCATTGTAATAAAGTATAATGCTAACCAGAAGTACACAACAGATGCAGCTTCAGGGGCTATATGTAAGCTTATCTGTGAAAAAGCAAAGGTACCTTATCAGACCTTTACCAACCGCTCTGACGTTGCAGGGGGATCAACGCTTGGTAATATATCAGGCACACAGGTTGCTGTAAGAACTGTGGATATAGGTATGGCACAGCTTGCAATGCACTCTCCTTATGAGACAGCAGGTGTACAGGATGTGGAGTATCTGATTGATTTTTCTAAGACATTTTTTGAGTCTGATATAAAAGCATAATTAGTTAAGTGTCCGATAAATGTGACATAGAGTTTTTTAGAACGGAGATATTTTTTAATGGGAATTTTGAATTTTTTGGGTGGAAATAAAAAGAAAGCGGAGGAAGCAGCACTTCTTGAAGAACAGCGTGAGGCCGAGAAGAAGGAAGCGCAGATAGCAGAGCTCAAGGAAAAGCATAAGGAGCTTGGTTGGCCTGTTCCGGGAAGACTTAATCCTATTAAGATTGAGGGTCAGGAAGAGGATGTAGATTTTGAAGATCCGCTTACAGATGAGAGAAAAGCAGAAATAGCTGAGCTTATTTATGAGGAGGAGCTTAACCCTGAGTCTATAAAGTCCTTCTCTATGCAGGAGCTTCTTTTTCTTCTGACTGTTCAGGAGAGATTCCAGAAGGCAGCACCTGTTCCCGGATACGAGGCTAATCATAGAAAGGTTTATAATGAGGTACTTGGAAGAGTACGTGATGCAAAGATGCTTTATGTTCTCTTCGATATGTTTACAGGATATCCCTTCATCGATCATGGATATATCAATATTTATTCTTCTCAGGAATATGCCGAGGAGGCTGTTAAGGTTTTCTCAAAACAGTTCAGAAAGCTGGCTGTCCGTGCCTGCAAGGCTGATAATGCTGCAGAATCTGCAAGTGAGAGAAGAACCTTCTTCGACTATCTGTATTATCTCGGTGTGGAGAACATCATAATCGATAACGGTTACTACAGAGCTCATTTTAAGAGAAATGAAATTGTAGCTGCTCCCGGAGACTGGGGAAACGGTGGTGATAAATCACCCAAGAACCCGGCACTTGTGTTTTCAATCCTCGATTTCCTTGGCGAAGTAAGATGGCCTGTAAAATATGAAAAGAGAAATGAAGTTCTTGCTGCAAAGGAAATGCGTATGGCTGCAGCTGCTCAGGCTGCTAACTTTATTGTCCCCATGCAGCACGAGGGACCGGTAGAGGTTCTGGAGGACGGAAGATTTAAATTTACTGCAGACACGAAGATAAAATTCCCGGAGATAAAGAGCCCTGACGAAAAGCATTTCCTTCCTGTGTTTACGGATGGAATAGAGTTTACAAAGGCTTTCAGAAAATCAGAGTACAATGGTGCTGTATTTGGATTTGGGGATGTTCTTAAGTTTGTGGGGGATAAGGATGGTATCATTATCAATCCCAACGGACAGAAGGTTATGATTCCCAGAGATCGTATGATAGCACTTCAGATGGCCGCACAGGCTGCAGGAAAAGCTATGGGCAAAAAGCCTGCAAAGAAAAAGCTTTCTGAAACTGAAGCAGCAGTTCAGTCAGCTATGAGCGGTAAGGGAATTGCAGCTAAAACAAATGACGAAGAGGAAGAGTAATAGTATTCCGAAAGTCTAATTTATGGTAAAATTGTCTTAAACTTAATTGTGTTTTTTCTTGATTTTTCTTATGAACGGAGGATAGCATGTTTGACCGAATATTGGGAAAATACCTCCTTGACAGGGGGACTATTACTAAAGCACAGTTATACACTGCGTATCAGGTTATGGAGTCGCGCAGGGCAAGGCTTGGTGTAATAGCTGTTACTGAGAAACTGATGACAGTTGCTCAGGCTGAAGAAATCAATGCAATTCAGGCGATGAAGGATAAGCGTTTCGGGGACCTGGCGATTGAGAGAGGGTATATTTCAGAGATACAGCTTGGTTATCTGCTTTCTCTACAGGGAAATGAGTTTCAGACTTTTACATCAGCGCTTGTTGAAAAAGGCATCATGACGCTTGAAGAAGTGGACAATATTCTCAGGACTTATCAGCAGGATAAAGAACTGACGGAAGACCAGATGACCGCTCTTAAGAATGGTGATCCGGATTATATAGTTCCGCTTTTTACAGAGACAGAGGATGAGGAGTACAATGCTCTGTTCAAATACGGAGTAAAAAATCTATACAGACTTGTGGATACACATCTTTCCTTCGGACATGTATATACTGCCGGCAACATCAAGGAGGAGTGTATTGCATACCAGTCCTTTTCAGGGGACATCAAAGCTACTGTTGCAATTGTTGGCAAGAATGAAGAGCTGCAGAAGCTGGCAAAGAGCTATACCAAGGAGGAGTTTATCGAAACCGAGGAGGATGCTCTTGATGCCATGTGTGAGCTCATAAACTGTATAAATGGTTTATATGCAACAGACAGAAGTAAGAAAGGCAAGAGAATTAACCTTGATCCGCCATATTTCATTACCAGGTTTGGCGAGATTGCAGGTGAAGATCTTCATGTAATGCCTATTTACTGCTGCGATGCTGAAGTTCGTCTTGTAATCGCTGTTAACAGTGATGTTTCTGTAAAATAAGGAGGGGCTATGGCAAACATTCTAATAGTTGATGATTCCAGAACATCCAGACGAGTTTTAAAGGATATGCTCGAGAGACATGGTCATACTGTTGTTCATGAAGCTACCAATGGGCAGGAAGGATTTGATGATTACGGCAAATTCAACCCTGACATTGTTACAATGGATATTACAATGCCTGTTATGGACGGAATTGAAGGCTTGAAACTGATCCATAAGTCATATCCGAATGCAAAGGTAATAATGATAACAGCTGCCGGGCAGAATGAGAAAGTAAAGGAAGCTGTTGAGAACGGTGCTGTTGAATTCATTACAAAACCGCTCGATGAGAATACTGTTATTTCTGCAATTGACAAAGTCTTGCAGAGTTAGTGCCTCAAAACCGTGAGGACACTTAAGAAATGAGGAAATATGTTTAATGATATTAAGATAGGTCCTGTTACATTACATATGTACGGCCTTATGATAGCTGTGGGTTTTTTAACAGCGCTCATGATAGTACTGAAGAGAGGAAAAAAGAAGGGCTTATCTGAAGATACCATATATGGAATCTTTTATTGCGCTATTATCGGAGGCCTGCTTGGATGCAGGCTTCTGTTTTATATTGTTGAATTCCCCAATATTTTGAAGACTCCTTCCATATTGTGGGATTTTGCAAACGGCTATGTTGTGTATGGCGGAATAATCGGTGGAATCCTGTCCAGTTATGTTTACGTAAAAAGAAAGCATGAAGAGTTTCTGCCATATTTCGATGTGGTCATGCCTGCTGTTGCGATTGCGCAGGGCTTTGGCAGAATAGGCTGCTTTTGTGCAGGCTGCTGTTATGGGGCAGAGACAACAAGTCCTTTTCATGTAGTGTTTACCCATTCGGATTTTGCACCAAACGGAGTTCCTTTGATACCGACTCAGCTGATGTCTTCAGCAGGAGACTTTCTTATTGGCGCATTTCTTATATGGTTTTCAACGAAAACTGAGGTTAAGGGAAGAACGGCGGCCATGTATCTGATACTTTATGGCATCGGAAGATTTTGCATAGAGTTTTTCCGTGCTGATTACAGAGGAAGCCTTGGAGTATTTTCAACATCACAGATTATATCTTTCGTGATTGTAGCAGTTGGAGCCTGTATGATGGCTATAGCTCCAAAACTTGATATGAAATTTTAAAAAAGATGGCGGTGGGTTAAATCCAACCGCCATCTATTGTAATTATCTGTCCTGTGAGATAGGAAGGTGAGGTGACAAGACTAAGCGCCAGCTCAGCAACCTCCTTGGGGGTACCCAGCCGGTCTGCAGGAATTTCCTCTGAAAGTTCCCTGAGCTCACTATCGGAAAGGTGTGAGCTGTTCATTTCGGTATCTATGGCCCCACATGAAATGGCATTCACCTGTATGTTACTTGGTGCAAGCTCTTTGGCAAGGGCCTTTGTGAAGGCATTTACGCCGCCCTTTGATGCAGAGTAGGCTACTTCACAGGAAGCGCCGACAGAGCCCCAAACAGAGGATATATTGATGATTTTTCCATAGCCGTTTCTTACCATATGAGGAACGGCATTTTTACATATGTAGAAAACAGAATCGAGATTGGTACCGATCATGTTGTGCCATTCATCGGAGGTCATGTCGGTTAAAAGACCATACCAGGCTATTCCGGCGTTGTTTATCACTATAGAGGGAGAACCAGTGGGAGCCTGGTTTATCTCCTCAAACAGGGAGAGTACGTCGGCCTCATTTGATACATCACAGCGAATAGCAATTGCTGTGATTCCATATTTTTCAGATAGTTCTTCGGAAAAGGTCCGAAGTGCTTCTGCATGGTTTTTGCAGCAGAGATAGAGATTGTAATTATTTGCTGCAAATAATTCTGCAATAGCTTTTCCGATACCTCTTGATGCTCCGGTTATTAAAACAGATTGTTTCTCTGACATTGTAGACTCTCCAAATTGAAATTGATTACAATCATATATTATCATAATACTATAGATTCTTATACGTACTTCCACTTTTGTTCATAAGAAGTCATTTATTACTGGCTTTTGAGGAAAAATGAAAATCTATATTTACAAATAATCATTTTGGGGTTATGATTTGTTTAATAAAATGAATTGCACACAATCTAATGTATAAATATATTATCGCAAGGAGGTTTTAGAATAATGAGAGATTTGATAATTATCGGTTCGGGCCCGGCGGGTCTTTCAGCAGCTGTATACGCAAAGAGGGCAGGTCTTGATACGCTTGTGATTGAAAAGGATCCTGTCAGCGGAGGCCAGATCCTTATAACTTATGAAGTAGATAACTACCTTGGACTTCCCGGAATCAATGGATTTGATATGGGAATGAAGTTCCGTGAACATGCGGATAAACTGGGAGCCGAGTTTGCAGAAGGATGCGTTTCTTCTATATTAATGGAAAAGGAAGGAAACGAAAAAGAATCTTCTATATATAAAGTAGTGACAGACCAAGGTGAATACGAAACTAAAACTGTAATACTTGCAACCGGTGCTTCTCATAACAAGCTTGGAGTAAAGGGTGAAGAGGAATTTACAGGACGGGGAGTTTCTTACTGTGCAACCTGTGATGGCGCTTTTTTCAAAAATAAGGTTGCGGTTGTTAACGGAGGCGGAGATGTAGCCGTAGAGGATGCTATTTTCCTTGCAAGAGGGTGCAGTAAGGTTTACCTTGTTCACAGAAGAGACGAGCTGCGCGCTGCCAAGATTCTCCAGGAGGAGCTTTTATCCCTGCCTAATGTGGAAGTGATCTGGGATAGTGTTATCGAAGAGGTAAAGGGCGATAATAAGGTTAGTGCGGTAACTGTTAAGAATGTAAAAAACGGTGAAATTAAAGATGTTGAAACCGATGCACTTTTTGTTGCGATAGGAATACATCCGCTTACAGAAAATTTCAGGGATCTGGCACAAATGGATGAAAACGGATACATTATTGCTGATGAAAGTGGAGCTACTTCTACTCCCGGAATTTTTGTGGCAGGTGACTCAAGAAAGAAGAGATTACGACAAATTGTTACAGCGGTTGCCGATGGTGCTAATGCTGTAACCGCAGTCCAGGACTATTTAGTTGGCAAAAAATAAAAATTCTATAAAATAAGTATAAAAAATTTTGCACAAAAAGTACTGTTATAATTTTGTTAACTATTTCTTGTACTATTTTTCATAAAATACACAATATGTAGAAAAGAGCCAGAATCCGCATGGATACTGGCTTTTCGCATGTCTTAAATTGACTTAATAGATTCACCAATTTAACAAATGGCTCAGTTAAGCCTTTCAATTTTGTGCTAAAATGTTTAAGGCAGGTTGACAAATTGAAACTAACAATGTATATTTTTAAAAGATGTAACAAATTCGTAACAAATAGTTTGGAGGTTCGTTTTGCGAAAGACTAGAATGCAGCTATTGGCGATGGGGGTTGCTGCTGCGGTAACCGTTGGAGGATCTGGTATCGGAGTTAATGCTTCAGCATCCAAAGTAACAACAGTTTTGCCTTCCGCAGGCATAAGCTACGCTTTGACAGGAGATTCAGTATCTCTTTCAAACCTTGCAGATGATAATAATACAGATCTTGCAGAGAACGAGATAGAGGATTCTGCTGTAACTATTACAGAGACTACACCTCTTGCATCAACATTGCAGGAGAATATTCTTAATGATATTCAGAAAGCTACAGGAGCTACAATCCCGGCTGAAGAGCCCGGAACCGGAGAAGAAGAGGTTACTGATGAGGCTCAGGTAGAACTTACAGAAGAGCAGAAGGAAGAGGAGCGCTTCAAGTCACTGGTAATTGCGAATGTTAATGATTACGTTAACGTACGTGATAACCCGAATGAGGAAGATGGCGAGATCATCGGTAAGCTCTATGATGATTCAGTTGGTACTTTTATTGAAGAGACTGATGGCTGGTACAAGATTAAGTCCGGTTCAGTCGAAGGTTATGTTAAGGCTGAGTACTGTGTAACAGGTGAGGATGCAGTTGAACTTGCTAAGCAGGTTGGTAAGAGAATTGCTACTGTTACAACTACTACTCTTAAAGTAAGAAGTGGCCCCAGCACAGATGATGAAGTGCTTGGACTTGTTCCGATAGAAGATGAACTTGTTGTAACCGAGGAGTTGGATGGCTGGGTTAAGGTCAGCATCGAAGAAGGTGAAGGTTACGTATCAATGGATTATGTAACACTTTCAACAGAGTTCGTTGAAGCTGAGTCTAAGGCAGAAGAGGAAGCTCGTCTTAAGAAAGAGGAAGAGGCTCGTCTGGCAGCTCTTGAGCAGGCTAAGAAGAATACAAAGAGTTCTTCTGATGAAGGCGGTAAGAGCAGCGGTGGAAGTTCTAAGAGCTACAACTCAGCTGCAAGTTATACTACACAGTCAAGCTCAATTGGTTCTGCAGTTGCTTCTTATGCACAGCAGTTCGTTGGTAACCCTTATGTATATGGTGGAACCAGTCTTACAAACGGAGCTGACTGCTCAGGATTCGTTATGAGTGTATATGCTAACTTCGGTGTCAGCCTTCCTCACTCAAGTGGTGCGGACAGAAGCGTCGGAGCAGCAGTTGATGGACTTGCTAATGCACAGCCTGGTGATATTGTATGTTACTCAGGTCACGTAGGAATCTATATTGGTGGAGGACAGATTGTACATGCTTCTTCCGCTAAGACCGGTATCAAGATATCTAACGCTAGCTACAGACAGGTCCTTTCAGTAAGAAGAATCTTCTAATCTGCAGAGATAAGCAAATAAGAAAAATTAAAGCCAGATGGATGCTTGCATCCAATCTGGCTTTTCATTTTTCTTATATATATTCTGCGGTGCTGATTTGGCAATAAGATGAAAAAAACTATTCTTCATTCCTTGCTCTTATCAAATGGTGAATATTGATTAAGTCTGGTCTTGAAAAAAGTTAGCCCCGAAGATTTTCTATAAAGTAAGCCCCGGGATATATATTCACATCCAACCGATTCTGCATATTTTTGCAACGAGGTTGGAGATGAATATATATCCCGGGGCGTATTATTCCCTAAACCCAGGGCGTATCATTCAATTAGTCTGGCTCAATCAAGCCGTATGTATTGCCTTTGCGTTTGTATACTACATTGGGCTGATCTGTCTCCGCATTGATAAATACGAAGAAGTTGTGTCCCAGCAGCTCCATCTGAATAGCAGCGTCTTCAACATACATTGGCTTTAAATCGAATTTCTTAACTCTCTCGATTTTGATCTCTTCATCATCAAAATCTTCATTGTCGATATACTCTTTTTTGAAGTTGCTGATCTCAGTCTGGTGCTTATTAACAAGTTTACTCTTGTACTTTTTCAGCTGACGTTCAATGATTTCCTCCACTAGATCGATTGAAACGTACATATCGTTGCTGACCTGCTCGGATCTGATAATCTTGCCCTTAACAGGGATTGTTACCTCGATCTTATGACGATCCTTGTCAGCAGTTAAGGTTACATTGACATTGGTCTCCGGAGTGAAGTACTTTTCGAGCTTTCCGATCTTTTCCTCCACAGCGGCTCTCAGTCCGGGTGTTACATCGATGTTCTTACCAATAATAGTGAATTTCATGCAATCATCCCCTTTGCAGTTTTATAGTTTTTGATTATTCAGAGTAAATACACTTAAAATGAATGCATTTGCTTGATATGAATAATTTCAAATTATCAGTTAAATTATATCATTTATTTATATAGATAATCAATTTAATACAACTGAGTTTACAAATTGTTTATTTTTGTGAAAGTCACACAAAAAATATGTTTGCCTTTTTAAAGTGGAAAAATATAAAAAACTGTGGATAAATGTGGATGATGTGGATAACTTCGTGTATAAGTCGTAAAATAGGCATTCCTGTTTTGAAAATTGTGGATAACTTTTAAAGAAATTATAAAATTTAAATTAATTTTTTATATTGACTTTTAGATTTATGTGCAAAGTGACAGCTTCACATTAATTTCACAAAAAAAGGATATATTGACTATGCTTTTTGTTGCATAGAAAAAAGCATGCATGCTATAATATATACGTTGTGACAAAAAAATAACAAGCAACTAAAAAACATAATAAAGCGGACAAAATAGTCCCGAAACGGAGGTATCATCTATGGCACAGAAGGTAGTATTAGCAGGTGCTTGCAGAACTGCGATCGGTAAGATGGGCGGTGCTCTTTCAAACACACCGGCAGCAGATCTTGGTTCTATCGTAATTAAGGAAGCTCTTAACAGAGCAGGAGTTAAACCGGAGCAGGTTGACGAAGTTCTTATGGGATGTGTTATCCAGGCTGGTCTTGGCCAGAACGTAGCTCGTCAGGCTTCAATCAAGGCAGGTCTTCCTGTTGAGGTACCGGCTGTTACTATCAACGTTGTTTGCGGATCAGGTCTTAACTGTGTAAACATGGCAGCTGAGAAGATTTTATCAGGTGATGCTGATATCGTTGTTGCAGGTGGTATGGAGAACATG
>JAEEGL011609341.1_pt1 | contig 28758 bp, 15 predicted proteins | sample 9134231 | NCBI WGS metagenome assembly JAEEGL01 (sample SAMN16246548, study PRJNA631951) | gut metagenome | biome: gut microbiome; feature: rumen; material: fiber-attached | host: Bos | place: Iran: Karaj | collected 2018-10 | reverse complement strand
TCGGTCACCATGAAGTGGCAGTCCAGCGGCAGGTCCGTGAAGGCCTGCATCTTCTTGATGAAGTCCGGGCCGAAGGTCAGGTTCGGCACGAAATGGGCGTCCATGACATCGACGTGGAGCATGTCCACGCCGTTTTCTTCCAGGATGCGGATGTCCTTCCCGAGCGCGAGAAGGTCCGAGCACATCACGGATACGGAGATTTTACGCTTGTGCATGGTTTTCAAAGGATTCCATCCCCTTCCAGGAGGCGGGGACCGGTGCTGTGACAGCAAGTTCCGTCTTCCTCACGGGGTGGATGAGACGGATTTCATGGGCATGGAGGCTGATGCCGCCGTCCGGGTTCGAACGCGGCGCCCCGTATTTGAGATCGCCTTTGATCACGCAGCCGATGTGGGCGAGTTGGCAGCGGATCTGGTGGTGCCGGCCGGTCAGGAGCTCCACTTCCAGGAGATGGTACCGGTCGGTGTCGCCGAGATGGCGGTAAATCAGTTTGGCCAGTTTGGCCTCGCGGGGGACGCTCCCGTCCGGACGCGGCCGGACGACGAAAGTCTTGTTGGCCTTTTCATTCCGGACCAGCCAGTCCTCCAGCCGGCCTTCCGGCCGTTCCGGCGCGCCGCAGCAGAGGGCCCAGTAGGTCTTGTGGACGTCGCCCGTGCGGAAAAGTTCCGACAGGCGCTCCAGGGCCTTGGACGTCTTGGCGAAAAGCGTCACGCCGCTGACGGGCCGGTCCAGGCGGTGGGGAATGCCGAGGAAGACCTGGCCGGGCTTGGCGTCCCGTCGGGCGATGAACGCCTTCAGGGTCTCGACCAGCGGCTCGTCGCCGGTCTTGTCCCCCTGGACAATCTCACCTGCCCGTTTGTTGAAAACGAGCAGGTGATTGTCCTCGTAGAGGATCCGCGACCCGAGGTCGGCGGCTTCGGCTTCGGAAAGGGTTCTGTACATCAGAACGTCGAATAATCCGTCGTCAGTTTGTTCACCGTGTAGGTATTCACCTGTCCGGACGAAGGAACCGTGTGATAGGCACGCACTTCCCAGTTCTTCTCGGAAGAAGGGATGCCGGACGAAGGCGTGAAGTACCAGTAATGGCTGGCCGTCGTGCTGGTCCAGGTACTGGAATTCTTGTTCTTTTCGTTGAACCAGAAAGCCACGAGCGGAATATTGCAGATGCCGCTCTCGGCCGCACGGGTGAAATCGCCGACCTTCGCGCCGTTCTGCCAGAATTCCAGTTTCCAGTTGGCGTTGTCGTCGTTGAAGACTTCCGCCACGAAGGAATTGGCCGCCTTCGCGAAGCCCGGTGCGGTGAAGTTGCCGGCCGCATTCGACGTGCTCGACCACTTGAGCCGGTACCCCTTCGAGCCCGAGAACTCCTGGTTGCCGTCATAGACGCGCAGCTGGAACGAATGCTCGAAGTTGCTGTTCAGCGCCTGCCAGTTCTTGATGGCGGGGCCGTCGAAATGGTAGGCGGTGTAGCCGTTGGGGCCGCCGGTCACATTGGAGTTGCTGGCCCACCAGGCGCCGCAAGCGGCACCGTGGATATGCTCGTAGACGGGCTGGCCGTTCTTCGTCTTGTAACCGGTGTGGATGTAGTTCTGGTGATAGTGGGTGTGCCCGATCATGATATGGGCCTCGTTGAACTGCGTGAGGAGCGTCAGCACGTCGGCATAGTGCTTGTCCCGGTTCATGTTGGAACCGGTGGTGCTGCCGCCACCGCCGCGGAACGGGATATGGCAGCAGATGAGCGCAACCTTCGTCTCGGGATGGTCCACATTGGCAATGTCCTGCTGCAGCCACTTGTACTGGTCCTCGCTGAAACCGGAGTAGTAGTCGCAGGTCTTCTTGTTGGAGTTGCTGCTGGAAGCGGAACCGTACACCCAGACGTTGTCCATCACGATGATGTGGGCATTGCCCCGGTCGAAGGAGTAGTCCTGCGGACCGAAGTTCCTGATGAACGTGTCCTGGGCCTTGTACTGCATCGTTTCCCGGTCATCGGACGTGACAACCCGCGTCGCATCGTGGTCATGGTTGCCCATGCACTGGAAGAACGGAACCGTCCAGTCACCGACCGTGACGTTCTTCATCGCGGAATACAAGGGGTAGTAGGTATCGTTGCTGTCGAAGGTCACGTCGCCGAGGGTGACGGCATAGATGTGGCCGAGCGTAGCGACGTCCTGCTTGATCCTCTTGATGGTCTCCGTGTTGAAACGGGCCACCTCCGCCGTATTGCGGCACTGCGGGTCGCCGAGCGCAAGCAGGGTGAACTCGGTTTCCGGGGCGCCGAGCGGCTCCAGGAAGAAGTCGACGCGGTATTTCTTGCCGGATTCGACGTTCTTCTTGGTGTAGAAGTTGGGATGACCGTCGGAGGACTGGCCGATCTTGTACGCGGCGGGCGTGGTGATGTAGATCTTGCGGGCCTTCGCGTTGGCTTTCATCTGATAGACGCCGTTGGCGTCCGTCTTCACCCAGCCGTAGCCGTCCGTCACGTTGACGCCGGCGATGCCTTTCTTCGTGGCCGGATCGGAGACCAGGCCCGCGACCGTCATGGAGGCGTCGATCTTGGTCCCGTTGATCTCCGTATCGGTCAGCGTCGACATGACGGGATCCGTGGCGGAGACGGCGGGGGTGGGAGGAGTGGGGTTATCTGCGGGCGTCTTTTCGCAGGCAGCGGCCACAAAGGCCGCCGCCGCGAAAAGGATAAGATAGAATTTCTTCATTTGCAGTTACTTAATACTACTTCCAGTCCTTGTTCTGACCCAGGGCAGGATTGATCGTATAGGCCTGGAGCGGAATCGGACGGCAGTACTTGCGGGGCTCCCACTTCAGTTCGTATTTGTACACGAGATAGCCGTGGTCTCCCTCGGAGAAGAACCAGTCCGTGTTGACCGCATCCGCCTGCGCCTTGATCGGGTAGCAGGTCGTGGAATTGACCGCACCGCTCTTCGCGGACTCGAACGTGTAGTGCTCGCCCTCGAAGTTCAGGCCGCCGGCCGCTTCCTCGGGCGTGACCCAGATACCTGCCCAGCCGATGCCCTTGTAACGGCGGACGACCAGGTCGGCCTGGCCGTAACGGTAGATGTCGGCCTGGCGGAGCTCGCTCTCGAAGGTCAGTTCGGTCACGCGCTCACGGCGGATCTCCAGCCCGACGGCGTTGATGTCGGAGGCCGGATGGTCAAGGTCCTTCGTGTAGTACTCATACAGCCAGGGATCCATCGAGGTCGGATAGATATTGGCCACGCCGGCGCGCTCGCGGAGGGCGCCGACCGTCTGGTTCCAGATATCCTGCGTCATCTCGCCGAGTTCGTTGCAGGCCTCGGCATAGTTCAGGAGGACTTCCGCATAACGGATGATCGGAATGCTGCTCTCGTCGATGGAGTTCTGGAAGTGGGAAGCATCCGGAATGCACCACTTGACGATCTGGTAACCGGTCTTGCAGAAGGTGAAGTCGATGGTCTCGTGGGCGGGCTTGCCGGAAGCGTCGAGGATGTTGCGGCCGGGGCCGAGGACCGTGGCGGAGAGACGGGAATCACGCCCCTTGAACTCGTTCAGGATGGACTGCTGGGCTTCCGCATCGGTGATCGGCTTGCCGTCCGTCTTGAGGAACATCCGGACCAGGTCCTTCGTACCGGAATACTGCTGGCCGAGGGTCGAGGAATGGAAGTAACGGGTGTAGCTGTGACGGCCGTTGACATCGGTCAGGAACGTCTTGCCGTAGATCACCTCGTCGGAAAGCAGCTGGTCGCTGATGAACAGGGACGGGTAATCGTCCACGAGTTTGTAACCGCCGTTGTCGATCACGTCCTTGGCATACTGCTGGGCAAGGCGGAGCAGGTCCTGGACGCTCTCGTACTTGTTGTTCCACGGATTGCCGGTTGCGGGATTCACGGTGATGTTCTTGCGGAAAGTCGCTTCATACAGGAAGAAGCGGGAGGCGAAGGACTCGACGATGTCCTTGCAGATTACCGAACGCTCGGCCGTCTTGAACTTGTCGTTCATCACATGCTCGCAGGCGAACTTGAGATCCTCGGTCACCATGTGGAACACATATTCGCGGTCGTCGCGCGCGCCGAAAAGGATCGCCGTGTCGGTCGGCTGCACATAGTGCTCCACCCACGGGACATCGGAGAACAAGCGGATGCGGGTGATGTAGTTGTAGGCCCTCCAGAAGCGGGCTACACCCTCGTAGTGGTTGTAGATTTCCTCGCTGACATTCTTTTTCGCATGCGACATGTTGTCCAGCATGTAATTCGTCCGGCGGAGGAAGCCCCAGCTCCAGGAGCCCTGGCGGGAACTGTTCCACTCGACGTCGGCACGGAAGAAGTCCGTGGAGGTCTTCGTGGCGATCAGGTCGTTGTAGGCGTCGCCGCCGGCGGTTTCCGTGTAGTCGGACATGTAGCTGTTCAGCATGCCGTTCGCATACATCTGGAGCTCGGATTCCGAGCCGAAATAGGTCTCGGCGCTGAATTCATTGATCGGTTCCCGGGTCAGGAAATCCTTGATGCTGCAGGAAGAAAAGCCGGTCAGGATACAGACGGCGGACAGGATATGGAAAAACTTCTTCATGGTTGTTTCCTCCTTAGAAAGTTAAGTTGACGCCAAAGGTGTAGGTGCGGAGCATCGGGTAGCTGTAACCTTCACCGACACCGGAAAGGCCGTAGTAATCGGAACCCGTGCTGTCGAAGTCGGAGTCGCCGATGCGGATGACCTCCGGATCGAACATCTGGGTGCGCTTGAACAGCGGAGACCAGGTCCAAAGGTTCTCGATGGTGCAGTAGAACCGGACGTTGGAGAGGGCGACCTTCCGGACCAGTTTCTCCGGCAGGGTATAGTCCACGGTCAGGTTCTTGAGACGGATGTAGGCGACATTCTGCAGGTAGTGGTCGTTCTCGTAGGTCAGCGGACCGACGTTACGGTTGGCGCTGTAACCGACGCGGCGGCTCCAGTACGGGTTCTTGTCGTAGTTGGTCACAACCCAGTTGGTCGTGCTGTAGTCGACCTGGGCATAGTTGTCACCGGTCTGGGTGAACGTCAGGTACGGGCTGTAAGGACGGTTGTACTGGCCATAGAAGAAGCCGGTCTCGACCGTCGGATACCAGTCGCGCTTGCCGACGCCCTGGAAGAACATGCTGAGCCCGAGGCCCGCCCACTTGAAGTCCAGGTTGATGCCATACTGGAAACGCGGCATCGCGTTGCCGATCCGGACGAGGTCGCCGGAATCCTCGACAATCGCCTTGCCGTAGTTGATGTCACCGTCACCGTCGACGTCGACGAACTTGAGGTCACCGGCGTAGGCGCGGAAGTTGGAACCGTTCTTGTGGAAGGAGTCCGTCGCCCAGTTGTTGGCCTCTTCGTTGTCACGGAAGATGCCGTCCGTGCGGAAGCCCCAGATCTCGCCGATCTCCTTGCCGGCATAGTAACCCCAGAGCGAATGGGTGGTCGTCTCATACTTGGTGACCCAGGTGCGGGTATCCCAGACACTGCCCTTGATGCTGTAGGCGAAATCACGCCCGCCGAGCTTGAACTGGTCCCTCCAGGAGAGGGTCGCTTCCCAACCGTCGGTCTTGAGGGCCGCATAGTTGCCGATCGGGGAAGAGGTCGAGCCGTAGATGGCCGGGATCTCCGGACCGGAAGTGATCAGGTCGGTCGTATTGCGGCGGTAGATGTCGCCGGAGAAGGAGAGGCGGCTGTGGAGGATGTCGATATCGAGACCGACGTCGTACGTCGTCACCGTCTCCCAGGTCAGGCTGGAAGGAATCGGGGAAGGCTGGGTGGTGTAGTTGGCCTTGACGCCGCCGATGACGATGCCGGTCTTGTCGACGCCCATCGTCTCGAGGAAGGTGTACGGGCTGACCGTACCGTTACCGAGGGAGCCGTAGTTCGCGCGGATCTTGAAGTTGTCCAGCCAGCTGCGGGACCACTTCATCCAGGGCTCCTCCGAGACGCGCCAACCGGCGGACATCGAAGGGAAGAAGCCCCACTGCTGGGCGGTCGGGAACTTGGAAGAACCGTCGTAACGGGCGGAAACCTCCAGGATATAGCGCTTCAGGAGCGTATAGTTGGCTCGGCCGAAGAAGCCGATGATGCCGTAGCTGCTGTCGTTCTGCTCGATCTTGATATCGGTGCCGTCGAAGATCTCGAAGGACTTGTAGAGCGACGGGAACAGCATGCCCTTGCGCTGGAGATAGAAGCGGTTGTACTGGTAATTCTCGAGGTTCCAGCCGCCGACGACGTTCAGGTCGTGGTTCTCTCCGAGTTTCGGGGTCCAGGTCAGGAAGGCGTTGGCCGTGATCTGGTCCGTATCATAGGTCCAGCGGGACTTGTAGGAAGACTCCTGCGTCACATAGTAGGTCGGATTGCCGGGAGCGGAATAGAAAGTCAGCGGGGCACGGTAACGCTCCCTCCAGCGACGGATGGCACGGTAGCCGAATTCGCCGCGGAACTTGAGGACGTCCTTGATGAAGTCGAGCGTCAGGCCGGTGGTCGTGTTGATGACGAGATTGGAGTCATCCTGGCCGGTGTTGCCCTCGAAGAAGGAGGCGTAGGACGTCTTGTTGGCCGCCAGGGCATAGGAACCGTCGTAGTTGTACGGGACGAGGACCGGCTGGCCGTGCTGGTCGACCTGGTGACCGACCAGGGAGCCGGTGGTGAACATCGGCTGGGTCTGCGCGCTGCGGAAGACGGAGGTGTTGTTGTCAAGGCTGAGCCAGTTGTTGATCTGGACCTTGCCCTTTCCGCGGATCGAATAGGTGTTGTACGATTCTTTGCCCATCTTGAAGATACCGTCCTGGCCATAATAACGGCCCGTGATGGAGTAGCTCATCTTCTTGCTGGACCCGCGGACGCTGATATCATGGGTCTGGGAACCGTAATGGCGCTTGTAGAAGTAGCCGAGCCAGTTGGTGTTGCCATAGTACAGGAACTGGCCCTTGCTTCCGGAACTGTATCCGGCCGGATCGTCCGGGAGGACACCGAACTGGTTGTATTCCATCCCTTCCGCACGGGCCGTGGCGATGGCGCGGTAAGCGTCGAGGTAGGTCGTTCCGGACATGGAGACATCCTGCGTGTTGATGGTCGTCGGGACCTTGCCGGACGCACCGGGGACACGGGTGTCGTTGCCGTAGAAATCATAGAAGGCTTCGAGCCACTCGAGACCGTCCGTGACGATGTGGTCCTCCCACTTGACGATGCGCTCGTTGATGGAATAGGAACCGCTGTAGGAAACGGAAACCTTTTCACCCTTTGCCTCCTTGGTGGTGATGAGGATCACACCGTAGGCGGCGCGGGCGCCGTAAATCGCGGAGGAAGACGCATCCTTCAGGACGGAAACCGTCTCGACGTCGGCCGGGTTGACCTGGGACAGGGAACCTTCCACACCGTCGATGAGGACAAGCGCGGAACCGCCGTTGCCGATGCTGTGGCCGGCACCTTCAGCGCTCGTTGCGCTCGCACGGGTATGGTAGGAAGTCGCACCGCCGCGGATATACACGGAGCCGGAGTGGCTCGCCTTACCGTCGGTCTGGATGATGTTCAGGCCGGGGATCTGGCCCTGGAGGGAACGGGTGATGTTGTTGTTCGGACGGTCGGCGATGACCTCGCCGTCGAGGTTCTCGACCGAACCGACGAGCTGGGTCTTCTTCAGGGTACCGTAACCGACGACGACCGTCCCCTCGAGGGTCTCGGCATCCACCTGCAGGGAGAAATTGATTCTGGCACGGTTGTTGACCGCTTCCTCGATGGTCTTGTAACCGAAGAACTGGCAGACGAGAACGCCGTTTCCAGGAGCCTTGAGCGTATAGGTACCGTCGGCTTTGGTCACGTCGCCGATGCTCGTACCTTTCACCATGACGGCAGCACCCGGTACAGGTTCATTCGTACTCGCATCGATGACCACACCGGAGACCGTCATATTCTGTGCAAAAACCACTCCGCCCAGGAGCAATCCCAGGGCAGCGGCTGCACATCTGAAAATCCTAATTTTCATAAACTGGGTCCTTAGTTTTTAATATTCAAACCTTTGTAAGCCAGGACGCCGTTTACGGTGAAAATCAGATTGTTCTCAAGGTTGGTTTAATAAATAATTTTAAAAATTTTGTCTCTTTTAATAAAGCGACGGACTGTTCCGCCTTTTCGAAATACAAAGTTATATTTTTTTTTCGTCCGCGCGAACATTATTATCAAAAAATCTCTAAATTTGTCCTCTGTAAGTCAGGACCCGGCCGTGAGGCCGATGAATACGGTTTGTTTGTCAAGGTGCGCCCCCGAAAGGGACGTAAGAAATTATTGTTACACAAACAAACACAATGAGTATGAAATCATTCAGAATACTGTCGGCCGTGCTTGCCACGTCCATGCTGGTGTTCTCGGGATGCGTCAAGGAGGCCATCCAGACCGGCATCGACGGCAACAAACCGGGGGTTTCCCAGCTCACTTACGAAGGGGTTACCCATGGCGGCAAGACTGTTACACTCAAATGGTCCGGTGCCGAAGCCGTCCGAGCGGGTGCGACTTCGTTCTCCGTCCAGTTCGTGGAGGCCACGGACACGACCGGAGGAAAACTCATCAAACCGGACATGTACAACTCCACGCTCAGCAAGACCGTCATGGTCGAGCCTGACGAGGAGGGCAACATCCCGAGTGAGTTCTCCGCCTTCATGGAAGGCCAGACCCTCGGCAACAAGTATTATATCCGTGTCCGTGCCAACTACCCGATGTCCATCTATTCCGACTGGGCCTACCTGAGCACGGCCGATGGCAAGCCCGCCTATTTCAAGGTCGGCCGCGGCATCATCACGGAAGGCATCGAGGATCCCTACATCTATAAGGTGACCGGGACCTCCAAGGGCATCATCATCAAATGGGACGCCATCAAGGAAGCCGTTTCCTACCAGATCGAATACAAGAAGTCGAGTGACTCCGACTGGAATGTACAGACCGTTCCGGCCGGCGGGAAGACCGTCCTGAAGATCGAAGGCCTTCCTTCCGAGACCTCTTACGACGTCCGGGGAAAGACCATCACCGCAGCCGGTGACTCCGAATACTGCGATGTCCTGACCGCTTCGACCCGCAAGCCCGGCTCCTTCCCGAAGGAAATGAAGACGGTCGACGAGTTCCTCGCCTGGGTCGAAGGCGGTGTCGTCGAAGTCGGCGAGACGGAGACTTACGCCATCACCGAGGACCTCGACCTCACCGGTCAGTCCTACACGGCGATGGACGAGTCCCTCATGGGTACTTTCGACGGTCGCGGCCACACCATCAAGGGCATCTCCTCTCCCCTCTTCTACGAGGTTGAGACGACCGGTACCATCAAGAACCTGAAAATCGAAGGCGCCATCGAAGGCGAAGGCGAACGCCTGGCCGCGGTCGTCCTCAAGAACAAGGGCACCGTCACCGATGTCACCGCCAAGGTGGACATCGCGTTCAGCGTGGCCGGAAGCGGCCAGATGCTGGTCGGCGGCATTGCGGCCGAGAACGAAGGAACCCTCACGAATGTCGTCAACCAGGGTGACATCGTCGCGAACGCGGAGGGTGAACTCGGTTCCGCCATCGTCATGGGCGGCATCGCCGCTTATTCCGCCGGTCCGATCAACGGAAAGACCGTCAACTCCGGTGCCGTGAAATTCACCGGCACGGTCATCAAGGGCATCGCCATCGCGGGTGTCGTCGGCTACCTTGAGAACGCCCTCGAGGGTGCTTCGAACGAAGGTGCCGTCTCCGCCAGTGCAAATTATGCCAACGGCAAGTGCCAGGTCGTGAACACCGCCAGCGGTACCCCGGCCGTCGCCGGTATCGCCGCCTACGGCAACACGGACAACTTCAAGATCAAGGGCTGCACCAACCTCGGTCCCGTCAGCTACTCCCTCTCCGCCATCGAGAAATACACGGCCGCCAACCTCAACCGCAACCAGTTCGCCGGCATCGTCGCCAACCCGAACGGCCTGGTCGAGGACTGCATCAACAACGGCGCCGTCAACGTCTCCGTCAAGAGTTCCAAGGAGACCGCCTTCACGGGCAGCGGCCATGAGCACATCGTCTGCGTCGGCGGTATCGGCGGCGGCGACTATTTCCCGTCCTCGCAGGCCATCACCGACTACAAGAACTGCACGAACAACGGCAACATCATCGTGGATACCGACGCCGCGCAGGCCAACTCCGCCATCGGCGGCATCTGCGGCTGGCCGGGCAAGGAAGACACCTCCCGTTCCAACGGCACCTTCAACTGCACCAACACCGGCCGCGTGACCCTGAAAGGCCTCGGAAAGGGCCGCGTGGGCGGTATCCACGGTGGTTCCGGTATCATCGACGGCTGTATCAACAAGGGTGAAGTCCGCCTCGAAGGCGGTGTCGCGGCCTGCGTCGCGGGCGGTATCGCCGGCTTCTCCTCCAACGGCTTCAAGATCGTCAACTGCCAGTCCCTCGGCAACGTCACCTCCGAAATCGCCGCGCAGGGCGTCGGCGGTATCCTCGGCAACGCCGGCAACCAGGCCAACTCCGGCCGCAACTTCACCGGCAGCACCGTCGCGTGCGTGGTCAAGAACGGCGAGAGCGCCAACGAGTACACCGGCATGGTCCTCGGTTACTACAACGGCGCCACCACCTTCGTCGGCATCGGCACCGCGGACAGCCCGATCCCCGTCCGGGGCCGGATCGTCCTCGGCGGCGTGGTCACCCCGATGAGCGCCGCCAACGTGAAGACCTATGCGGCCGGCACCAAGAACCCGAGCGCCGACAACCACCCGGTGTTCGTCGTGTTCGACCCGACTCCGTTCGACGACGGCGGCGACGAACCCGACCAGCCGAAGCTCGACGCCCCGACCAACGTCACGGTCGACGTCTTCTACAACTACACGATCGTCAGCTGGGATGCCGTGAACGGCGCCGAGTGGTACGTCGTCGAATACAAGAAGGCCGACGCCACGTCCTGGACGGCCTGCGAGCGCACGGAAGAGACCTCCTGCAAGATCGAAGGCCTCGAGCACGGCGTTGCCTACAACTTCCGCGTCAAGGCATTCACCTCCAACGGTTCCGGTTACTCCGACGAGGCCCAGGGCCAGACCCTCGAAGAGGTCAACCTCGGCAAGCCGGTCATCACCGGCGCCACGGTGACCCCGAAGTCGGCCGACATTACCTGGAACGCCGTCGACAAGGCGACCGCCTACCGCGTTGAAGTGAAGGGACCGGAGGACACCGACTGGACCGTCGCTACCGAGTCCGTTTCCGAAACGCACTTCCTGGTCGAAGGCCTCAAGCCCGAAACGACCTACCAGTTCCGCGTCAAGGCCCTCGGCGAGGGCGGCAACGAAGGTGCGGAATTCTCCGATCCGTACAGCGCCACGACCGAAGCCGTGACTTTCAGCTATCCGCTCACGCTGGACAACGCCAATGACTTCGCCGCCTGGCTCAACGTCGCGGCCGAGCTCGCTCCCGAGACGGCTGTCGTGACCCTGGGCAGCGACATCGACCTCAAGGGGGTCGAGATCATCCCGGCCAAGTCCTTCGCCGGCACCTTCGACGGCGCCGGAAAGGCCATCAAGAACTACAGCGGCACCAACGCGTTCTTCGCCTCGCTCAGCGGCACGGTGAAGAACCTCAAGGTCGACTCCTCCTGCTCCATCGAGTGGAAGGAAGAGATTCCGGATGAGACGGGCATCTCCTTCATCGCCTCCAAGTCCACCGGCAACATCCTCGACTGCAATGTCGCGGGTCAGATCAAGGTGCTCACCGGCACGGCCGGCCGCCTGTTCTGCGCCGGTGTCGTCGGCAACTCCTCCACCGGTTATGTCGAAGGCTGCAAGTTCACCGGCAGCATCGACGTCGAACTCACGGGCGGTTCCAAGAGCTGCAGCGCCATCGCCGGCGTCGCGGCACGCGTCGGCCACGCCGACATGGCGGGCAAGACCATCGTCAAGAACTGCGAGAACGAGGGCAGCATCAAGTTCACCTACAGCGGTCCGAGCAAGGGCATGCAGAAGTTCGGCATCGGCGGTGTCGTCGGCCAGACTCCTTCCGTCGGTTCCGCCACGACCGACCACGGCATCATCGAAGGCTGCACCAACCGCGGCAACCTCGAGTGGAACTATCCGGAGGGCGGTTCGGGCAGCTACCCGGCCTTCGGCGGTGTCGTAGGTATCGTGGAAGGCGTCCTGAAGAACGCCAACAACTACGGCAAACTGACCTACACGGGCGGCAAGACCGTCGCCGTGACGGACGCCAGCATCGGCGGCGTGGCCGGCTATGTGACCGGCGGAGCCTCCGACTGCCACAACTACGGCACGCTGAAACTCGATTCCGCCTTTGCCGGTGGTACTTCCATGGCGCAGAGCGGCGGCAACACCTCCTTCAGCACCTTCGGCGGCGTATTCGGCAATGTCGGTCCGTATGCGGCTGACAATACCAATATGAACGAGAGCAATGTCCTCGTCGAGAACATCTCCAACGAGGCCGATATCGAACTGGACGGCAACATGGTCCAGTCCGGCGGCCCGAAGATGTGCTTCGGCGGCGTGATCGGCGCCTCCACGGCCAAGCTGAAGAATGTCGTCAACAAGAAGTCCCTGACCATCACCACCCAGACCAAGACGATGTACGCCGGCGGCGTGGTCGGTTATCTGGCCGCGGATGCCGAGGGCGTCATCAACAACGGCGCCGTCATCCTCGACGGCAAGAAGGACACGCATCCGGCAGCCATCGCTTCCGAGCAGGCCTACTTCGGCGGCGTGGCCGGTTATGTCATCAAGGGTGTCACGCTGAGCGGTTGCCAGAACACCGGCGCAGTGACGCTGCAGAACATCTTCACCACGCCCGGCACGCTCTCCTATGTCGGTGGTATCAACGGCTCCTATCAGGGCGGCATTACGATGGAAGGCTGCGAGAACACCGGTGCGATCACCAATAACGCTGATACTCCGATCTGCCTCGGCGGCGTTTCCGGTGCTTTCAACGGCGCGATGAACGGCACGAAGAACAGCGGAAAGGTCACGAACGCCAGTTCCTATCTCTCGCCCAACGCCGGTAAGGAACCGGAGGTCGGCGGCATCGCCGGCTACAGCAACGCCAACTACACCGGCTGCGAGAACACGGGCGACATCGAGAACGGTGTCGGCTTCACCGGCGGACTCATCGGCGGCAGCGGCGACGATACCAACGGCTTCAACTGGACGAACGACCTGGTCAACTGCTCCATCAGCGGTGCAGCCACCGCCGGTGCGGTCCTCGGCCGCTTCCGCAATGCGGACAAGGGCAACATCCTGAACCTTGGCGGTGACGGAGCCCCGTTCACGATCAAGGGCGGTGTCGCATCCCTGCCGGTCTGCGGTAATCCGAATGGCAGCACTGTCAACGAAGTCAACGTGGTCAAGTAACCTTCCGGATTCGTTCCGTATGCACGCGGGGCCGGCCCATCGGGTCGGCCCCGTTTGTACAATATTTGTACAATACAGGACCAACTTTGCCGAAAATAACCTACAATACAGGACCAACTTTGCCGAAAATAACCTATCTTTGTATCAGGAACCATCACACCCGTACAAATGAAAAACTTACTGCCCGATCTTTTCTGTCTGATGCTCATCTCCTCCCCGCTGGCGGCCCAGGAACTGTCTATGCAAGATACCACGGCATGGAATGTCCTTCCGGGCACCGCGCTGGAATCCCGGATGAATCCGAATATTTCCCGTTCGCTGCAAGGATTGCTGCCCGGTGTCGATATCACTTTTACGGACGGAAAGCCCACAAGTACCGGATCCTTTTCCATTCGCGGCGGGACTCCCCTCTTCCTGGTTGACGGCGTGCCTGTCATCGATTTCGGCGGCATCGATCCCTTGGAGATCGAATCCGTCCAGGTGCTCAAGCATACGGCGGCAACGGTCCTGTACGGCACCCGCGCCGCCTACGGCGCGATCGCCGTCACGACCCGAAAAGGCAGGCAGGGCATCCATGTCCAATACGACGGCACGGTCGGATTCAGCACGATGGTTCCCGATTGGAAGAACGGCCTCGTTACCGACGGCCTGGCCTGGACGGAAGCGTTTTATGAAGCCTATGCCAACATTTCCCGTGCTCCCGGTTCTTCCAGTCCGGCTCCGACCACCATCAATACAATTTCCATTTCCCTGATGGACAATTCTTTCCTGGATGTGTTCCGTTCACGGCGGAAGAACAGTTCGGACAGCTCTCCCTTTGGCGAATCGCTCGGCAACCAGGGACAATACCTTTATTTCGGCAGCACCAATTGGGTTGATCTGTTTTACAAGGATGTTACCGTCGGACAACGCCACCACATCAGCCTTGATGCGGGATCCGAACGCATTCAGGCCCGATTTTCCGCAGGCGTCTTTGACAACGAAGGGATTTACCGGGTCGGAGACAACCGTTTCCGCCAAATGGACCTGTCAGGCCGGATCGGAGTGACACCTTTCCCTTTTCTCCATCTCTCCGGACACGCACGTTTACAGAAACGACGCAACGGAGAACCCTACATTCCGAACAACGGCAATGGTCTTTCTTCCATCCTCGCCTCGGGAATCGCCTGGCACGGCCAGCCTGTCTTCACTCCCCATAATCAAGACGGGACCTGGACGCTGAACGCCGCAAAATCATGGTATGCCGCATACGCAGAGAACAACCAGTACCGTCATTACGACCAACTGGACTTCGAAGCCGGTGCCGGACTCCGGGTGGACCTACTCCGGGATCTCCTTTACGTAAAGGCAGATTATGACCATATGGCACGATCCCTTGAGTTCACCCACAGATTTTTCCCCGTCAGCGGCTATTTACGGCCGGAAGAAGAAACGGTCTTTGTATCTCCCGAACAGCAGCACATCACACATACGGCAAGCAGTCGCGTTTGGAATCATGGGACCGCCGCATTGTACTGGATGCCGCGGCTAGGGCCCGACAACACGCTGTCGGCCATCGCCGGTGCGGAGCGGAGCATTTATGATTATCGGACAGATACCCATTATTCGGATTATGAAAATGAGCGTTTTAATGAAGGCAGCGAAGATCAGTCCGAAAGCGCGCTTACGGCTTTCTTTGTGCACGCCGACTACCGCCTGCTCGGACGTTATGGGCTAAGTCTTACAGCCAGACATGAAAAGAGTTCGACCTTCCCGGGGAAGGAGCCCGCTGCCCTTTTTTACGGCGGCCTCGTCTCATGGGATCTGACCAGGGAGAAATGGATGTCCTGGTCATCCCCGATTGTTAACAACTGGATGCTTTACAGTGACTTCGGGGAGAACGGCATTTACCAGCATGCCTCTTACACGGGTGATCTGGGGGCCGGCTTGCAACTCGAACGGATCCGGACCTTAAGTATCGGATCGGATATCCGCCTGCTGAATAACCGTTTCCGGGTAAACGGAGAATGGTATCTCAGGGATTGGAAAGACGTGATTATCACCCAAAACGCTGGGGCAGCCGTCATCCTGGGCAACGACGGATGGCTCCAAACGAGAGGATGGGAGATTTCGTTAGGCTGGCAGGATCATCTCTCCCTTGGAGGATCCCCTTTTGCATATGGGGCCCTTGTCCAGTTATGGGACAGCCGAACCTTCGTAAAAGAATGTCCGGTTCCCGAAAGGGATTCATACTATCCCGGGAAGGAACTGGGCGAGATCTGGGGATTCCGGACGGACGGTTATTTCCTCTCCAATGAGGAAGCAGACGCCTGGGTGCAGGATACCTTTCATAAGAACGGGAATAATTTCAAAGCCTTTGCCGGCGACCTGAAGTTCAAGGATCTCAACGGGAACAACCAAATCGACGTCTCCGGAACCCTTGATAAACAGGATGATATGGAAATCATCGGAAACAGTTCGCCACGCTACCGCTTTGGTATCACCCTGCATGTTTCTTGGAAGGGATTCTGCCTGGAAACACTCCTGCAAGGGATTGGGAAACAGGATTGGTATTATTCAGGAATGGATGGCGGTGGCTTGTTCTTCGGCCTGCGGGACCGCCCTTATGGTCTCTATCCCGTTGACCAGGTCGGCAATACCGTCGAAATCGACTACAGCACGGAGAATTGGACCGTCGTCAACGCAGATGACCATCCCTACTGGACCCGGCTTGTCGGATTTGCAGCCAACCGCAATCAGGGTCCGCTCACCCTTCCCAATGACTACTACCTCCAAAGTCTCGCTTACCTGCGCCTGAAGAACCTGACCCTGTCGTATACCCTGCCGGCGGGATGGACGCAGAAGATCCACATCGATCGCTGCAAGGTCTATTACTCGGGTGAGAACCTCCTGACAATCTCGCCCGTCCGGAGGCGGAACCGCCTGATCGATCCGGAGATGGATGTCAAGACTACCAGCTATCCCGTCATGACTACGCACGCGTTCGGGATTTCCCTGGCCTTCTAGTCCGGCTTCTCAGACGGGGCCGGTTCGCCAAGGAGGCTGTGGAAGCGGAGGTTCTTGCACCAGGCGCCGGGGGACTCGTCCATGATGATGCGGAAAGCCATGTTGAAGGTTGTGGCGGAACGGAAACCCGAAAGGGTGGCGAGTTCCGTGACCTTCAGGCTCATGTTTTTCCGGAACAGGTCCATCGCATACTGGATGCGGTAATGGTTTACCCACTGACGGAAGTTCTTGTGGGAGTATTCGTTGATGGTCTTGCTCAGATACACTTTGTTCGTGTAGAGCGCGTTGGACAGGTCCATGAGCGAGAAAGACTCGACCAGATAGGGGCGGCGCTCCGCCATGTAACGACAGCAGCGGTCGTAGAGGGTCCGGTCCAGCAGCAGGGGTTCCTCCGCCTCCTGCCTGTTCCGCACGGAAACCGCATGGGCGACCTCCATATCCAGGTCGGGGACCAGGAAAAAGACGGAGCCGTAGCACCATCGGAAGTCCGCGAGAAGGTAGAAAAGGAAGGCCAGGACGCAAAGGGACACGGAAACGGACGGGCGGGACGGGCAAGCGCTGGTCAGCAGGAGCAGGAAGGAGAGCAGCCCCTCGTAGTGATAGCGGTCGGTTTCCTGCAGGTGGCGGCGGTAGGTATGGATGTTCGCGAACGACTGGACATGCGCCGTCCGCCGCCGGCCCAGGATGAAACGGGACAGGAGCAGGAGGGCGCCCAGGCCCGCCGCACAGGCGGGAACCACCGGGAAAGCCAGGGAGAGGGGCAGGACGGAAAGCGGCAGCCAGGAAAGGACCGGAAGGCGCGTCCGCCGGTTCGGCGGGACGGGCATCAGCAGAATGCACGTGGCGGCCGCGAGGAAATCGACGGCCAGGACACGGGCCGGAAGCGTCCGTCCCGTGACGATGCCGAACACGAGGACCGCGTTCAAGCATACGGCAACTGCGAGACGTGTCACGCTCCCGTGCCGGTGGCGGATACCCCTCCCCATCCTTCCCGAGAGAAGGACGACCCCGTCCAGGATGACGGCAAGCAAGATGAGAAAAGGCCAGCCCATGTCGTTCAAACCGGGCGCAAGATAGAAAGAAAGTTCCCGGAAACGCTGGTTTCACGGGAACTTCAAAGTTACTTTTTTATGTTTCGAACGCCTTTTAACTGTTTTTGGCGGCATGTCCCCCGCCCTTGATGGTTGCAAAGCCCTTTCCATAGACGCCCGACACGGAGGAGACGGAGAGGAAGGCCTCGGAGTCGATGGCCTTGATGTAGCGGAGAAGGAGGTTCAGGTCCGTCTTCCGCGTCAGGACCATCAGCACCTCAGTCTTCTGCTGGGTGTACCAGCCCTTGCCGTCCAGGACGGTCACGCCGCGGCGCAGGTCGTGGGTGATGGAATCCGCAATCTCCGCAAATTTCTTCGACAGGATGAACAGCTGGACGCTCTGCTGGGAACCGGAGATGTACAGGTCCAGCACATAACTGCAGACGGTCACCAGCAGGAGGCCATACACCACCGTCGTGATCTTCTCCGCCCAGGGCATCAGGTGCGTCACCGGCGCCCCGTCGGGACCGATGAGGGCCTGACCGGTCGCCGGGTCGATCTCGTTCACGACCGAAGGGACCAGCAGGGAGGAACAGATGATGATGACATCGAGGAACAGGATGACCTTGCCCGGGGAAACATTGCGGTAGCGGGTATAAATCAGCGCCACGATGTCCGTGCCACCCGTACTGCCGCCCTGTGAGATGGACATGCCTATGCCGACGCCGGCCATGATGCCGCCCATGAGGGTGGACATGAGTTTTCCGTTGTCGAGGGCAAGGGCCTTCACGATCTCGAAGGGGATCACGCCCTGGAAGAAGGTCAGGCCGAAGGACGCCAGGAGGATGGCGTAGATGGTCTTCCCGCCGAAATTGCTCCCGAGAATCATGAAAGCGGCGACGAGCAGGAGCGCATTCAGGACGAAATACGAATAGCCGATCTTGATGAGGCCGCCGGTCGCGTACTGGATGATGGAACTGATGCCCGTCACGCCGCCGCCGACCAGATTGTGCGGAACGAGGAAAACGGTCCAGCCAATCGTGTAGATCAGGATGCCCAGAGTGACCAGCAGCCACTCCTTGATGACGGTCCAGTAAGTCTTTTCAATCCTTGCCATGGCTCAAGCCTTTTTTTTCTTCCGGTCGAGACCGGTCTTGATTTCTTCGAATCCTTCGCCGTACACGTCGCTGGCAGGCGACACGGACATGAACGCCCGCTGGTCCACGCCTTTGACGGCCTTGGTCACTTCGTGGAGCTGGGAACGCCGCACCAGCACGAGGAGGACCTTCTTTTCGGACTGGGTGAACCAGCCGACGGCGTCCAGCGCCGTGACACCCCGGTCCATCTCATGGATGATATAGTCGGCGATCTCCTTGTACTTTTCCGAGAAGATCAGTACCTGGACGGAGGATTTCCGCCCGAGCAGGACGTAGTCGACCGCCAGCGAGAAGGTGATCATCGCGATGTAACCGTACATCATGTCCTCGAATGTCTTGCCGGGAATCAGCAGGACGGAAGCGATGATGAAGACGTCGCAGTAGAGATAGACCGTCCCCGGGGAAACCGGCCAGAACCGGTTGATCAGCAGCGCAAAGATGTCCGTTCCGCCCGTGCTGCCCCCTTTGATCAGGATCAGACCGATCCCGACCGCCTCCATCAGTCCGCCGATGATCGGGACCAGGAACTTCTCGCTGAGGTAGAAGGCGTGTCCCGGCAGCGAGGTAAGCGCATCGAAGCGGGGCATGAAATCGAAGAGGAAGGTGGACACCAGGATGGCGAAGATCGTCCGGAACCCGAATCCCTTGCCCAGGATGAGGGTGGCGAGGAGGATCAGGATGGCGTTGAAGGCCGGGAAGGACCAGCCGACCGGGATCTTTCCGCCCGTCGCCATCTCGATGATGGTGCAGGCGCCGGTCAGGCCGCCGCTCGCGATCCCGTTCGGGATCATGAACGAAGTCCAGGCGACGACATACAGGAAACAGCCCAGCGCGATGACCAGGTAGTCCCAGACAAGCGGGAAAAACTTCTTGGCGGCCATCTTACTTGCGGAGGACGACATTGACCATGCGGCCGGGGACGACGATCACTTTCGCTATCGACATCTCTCCGAGATACTTCTGCGTGTTCGCATGTCCGCGAACAAAGGCCTCGATTTCCGCCGGGCCCATGGACGCGGGCAGGTCTACGAGGAAGCGCGTCTTCCCGTTGAAGGCGACCGGATACCGGACCGAGTTCTCGACCGTGTATTCGGGGCGGTACTCCGGGAACGCGGCATAGGCGATGGAGTCCTCGTGGCCGAGCTGGTGCCAGAGTTCTTCGGCGATATGCGGGGCGAACGGGGACAGCAGGATCAGCAGCGGCTCGAGGACGGCCCGCTTCGAGCAGCCCTGCAGGTCATTCAGGGCGATCATGAAGGCGCTGACCGTCGTGTTGAAGGAGAAGTTCTCGATGTCCTCCTGCTCCTTGCCGATCAGTTTGTGCAGGGCCTTGAGCTCGTCCGCGGTCGGCGCCTCGTCCGTGACCAGCCACTGGTCGCGGTCCCAGAACAGGCGCCAGACCTTCCGGAGGAAGCGGTTGACGCCGTCGATGCCCTTCGTGTCCCAGGGCTTCGACTGCTCGAGCGGGCCGAGGAACATTTCGTAGAGGCGCAGGGTGTCGGCACCGTAGGTGTCGCAGACCTGGTCGGGATTGACGACGTTGTACATCGACTTGGACATCTTCTCGACCGCCCAGCCGCAGACGTACTCCACATCTTCCAGAATGAACTCGGCGTCAGCGTATTCCGGACGCCAGGCCTTGAAGGCCTCCAGGTCGAGCCGGTCGTTCCGGACGATGTTGATGTCCACGTGGATCTCCGTCGTCTCGTAGCCGTCCTTCAGCCCGGCGGAGACGAAGGTGTTCGTCCCGACGATCCGGTAGACGAAATTCGAGCGGCCCTGGATCATGCCCTGGTTGATCAGTTTCTTGAACGGCTCGTCCTCGCAGACATAACCGAGGTCGTAGAGGAACTTGTTCCAGAAACGGCTGTAGATCAGGTGGCCGGTGGCGTGCTCGGTGCCGCCGATATACAGGTCGACATTGCGCCAGTAAAGGTCCGCTTCCGGACTGACGAGCGCATTGTCGTTGTGGGGATCCATGTAGCGCAGGTAATAGGCGCTGGAGCCCGCAAATCCCGGCATCGTGCTCTTCTCAAAGGGATAACCCCCGTAATTCCAATCCTTTGCACGGGCCAGCGGCGGCTCGCCGCTCTCGGTCGGCTTGTACTCGTCGATTTCCGGAAGGGTGACCGGGAGCTCTTCGAAAGGCACCGGCGTGGCGATGCCGTCCTTGTAATAGATCGGGAACGGCTCGCCCCAGTAGCGCTGGCGGGAGAAGATGGCGTCGCGGATCCGGTAATTGACCTTGCGACGGCCGATGCCGTGGGACTCGACATAGTCGATGGCGGCCGGGATGGCCTCCCGGACGTCCAGTCCGTCGAGGAAACCGCTGTTGATCATGCGGCCTTCCTTGGCGTCGAAACTCTGCTCCGACACGTCCGCGCCCTCGATGAGGGGGATGACCGGCAGGTCGAACTTCTTCGCGAAGGCATAGTCACGGCTGTCGTGGGCAGGGACGGCCATGATGGCGCCCGTGCCGTAGCCGGCGAGAACATACTCGGCAATCCAGACGGGCACCTTGGCGCCGGTCAGCGGATTGACGGCATACGAACCGGAGAACACGCCCGTAACCGCCTTTCCGGCAATCCGTTCCCGCTCCGTCTTCTTCTTGACGGCGGCGAGATACGCTTCGACCTCGGCGCGCTGGGCGTCCGTCGTCAGTTTCTCCACCCACTCGCTCTCCGGCGCCAGGACCATGAAGGTCACGCCGAAGACGGTGTCGGCCCGGGTCGTGAAGATGGTCATGTCATACTGCCTGTCGCCGTTCATGACCTTGAAGACCATCTCGGCGCCCTGGGAGCGGCCGATCCAGTTGCGCTGCATCTCCTTGAGGGAGTCGGTCCAGTCGAGGCGGTCGAGCCCGTCCAGGAGGCGGCCCGCATAGGCGGAGACACGGAGCTGCCACTGGATCATCTTCTTCTGGAAGACCGGATGGCCGCCGCGTTCGGAATAGCCGTCCTTGACCTCGTCGTTGGCGAGCACCGTCCCGAGGGCCGGGCACCAGTTCACGGTGGACTCACCCTGGTAGGCGATGCGGTAATGCATCAGGATGTCCGCTTTCTCCTTGTCAGTGAAGGACTTCCACTCGTCGGCAGTGAAGGGCTTATGCTCACCGCAGGCCGCGTTGACAGCCGCGGAACCGCCCGCGGCGAACGCCGCTTCCAGCGCCTCGATCGGACGCGCCTTCTGGATGTCGTTGTCATACCAGGAGCCGAACATCTTCAGGAACGCCCACTGGGTCCACTTGTAATAATCCGGATCCGACGTGCGGAACTCCCGGTCCCAGTCGTAGGAAAAGCCGATCCGGTCGAGCTGCTGGCGGTAGCGGGCGACGTTCTGGTGGGTCGTCTTCTCCGGGTGCTGGCCGGTCTGGATGGCGTACTGCTCCGCCGGCAGGCCGAAGGCGTCATAGCCCATCGGGTGGAGGACGTTGAAGCCTTTCAGGCGCTTGTAGCGGGAGAAGATGTCGCTGGCGATGTAACCCAGCGGATGGCCGACATGCAGGCCCGCCCCGGACGGGTACGGGAACATGTCCAGCACATAGTATTTCGGTTTGGTGCCGTCGGTGCCGGCCTTGAAGGTCTTGTTCGCGGCCCACCAGGCCTGCCACTTCCTTTCAATCTCGAGAAAATTGTAATCCATATCGTTAATCGATGCTTTTTCCATTGATGCCGAAGGCCCCCCTCCGCTTGTCCAGCAGGAATTCCACGGTCAGGCTGACGGCGGTACGCACTTTCCTGCCGCCGCGCATGCGGCCCGGCCTCCAATTCGGCGAAGCCGAGACCACCCGGACCGCCTCCGCGTCGAGGGCGGGCGAAACGCCCCGGCGGACGCGGACGTCCGTCACCTTGCCGTCGGTGTCGACCACGAAATCGACGATGACGCGTCCCTGGTTCCCCGCCTCCAGCGCCTCCTTGGGATAGCGCAGGTAGACATAGACCCACTTTTCCAGGAACACGGAAGGATCCGTGGAACCCATGAAGGAAGGCTTGTAGTCCACGTCGTGGTAGGACACGGACTCGGGCTGCGGGGCCGGCTCCTCCTTCCGCGGAAGGAAGGAAGGACGGGCCGCGGAGGAAAGGGTGATGACGAAATTATAGATGTATTCCAGTTCCTTCTCCATGCCTTCATACTGGAGGAGGGAGGGCGTGTCGCGCGGGGTGCCGTGCTCGGGATACCGGCCGGTCGTGAAGAAGACGGAAGGAATCTCCCGGGCATAGAAGGCACGGTGGTCGGAGGGATAGGGCTCGATGGTCGTCAGTTCCGGCCGGATGGGCAGCAACTCCCCTTCCATGCGGCGCACGATGCGGTCCATGTCGGCATTGGACGAGGTGAATGCATAGAAACCGAGGCTGGCGGTACCGAGCATGTCGAGGTTGACCATCGCATCGATCCGGTCCGCATCCGAGAAGGACCGGTTCAGGAAATACCAGGAACCGGCCATCGACTCGGCGGAGGCGCCGAAGGCGACCAGCAGGACCGAACGGCCGAGGCGGATCTGCCCCGACTTGAGCATCCGGGCCAGTTCCAGCAGGATGGCGACGCCGGAAGCGTTGCCGTTGGCCCCGTAATAGATGCGGTTGGCGGGCTCCCCGTCGACCCTGTATGTATCGCTGCCCAGGTTGTCCATCCGCGCGCCGATGAGGATATACCGGTCATTCAGGGCGGGATCGACGCCCTGGATGAAGGCGGCGACATTGCGGGAGACCAGCGTGTCGCCCGCGGGGAGGGAGACGCCGAAGGGATCGCCCCCTTCGGGCGAAATCAGTTCCACGCCGTACGAGCGGAGGGTCCGGCTGACATAGTCGGCGGTCATCCGCTCCCCCTCCGAACCGGCCTTCCGGCCTTCCGTCTCGGCAGAAGCGATGAAGGAGACGTGCCGCTTGAAGGCAGCGACCGTCTCGGAATCGTACAGGTCGGAATAGTCCGCCGTGCGGTACTGGGCGGACAGGGTAAAGGCGGCCAGGAGCGCCGCCAGGACCGTCAGCATCCTGCGCATGGCCTTATTCATTGACAAGGATCCATGCGTCCTTGGGGCAGATGCCTTTCCCGCGGAGCGCATTGAGGCGCGCAAGGGTGGCGGAAAGCGTGTCGGAAGGACAGATCGTGACGGAATTGTACCCGTTGCGGAAACTGACGATGCTTGCGGGATAGCCCGCTTCGGTACACTTCTTCTGTTTCTGCTCGGCATAGGTCATGGTCCGGAAGGCGCCGACCACAATGCTGTAGCGGCCCTTGATCTCACTCGTATAGAGACCGCCGAGCCTTTTCGGATGGAGGAGCGTCCCCTTCCGCCGGCTCAGGGAATCCAGGAGGTGGTTCTCCAGGGCGGAGAGCGAATCGGCCCGGGCCTGCTCCACGCGCCGCAGGGAATCGATGCGCTCCTGGCGGCGCAGCGCCTCGATCCGGTCCAGTTCGGCCCGGCGGGCGGCCAGGTCGGCCGACGTCGGACGGCCGCCGAGGGTCCGGATGAAATCGCAGCCGCTGAGGAGGAAGGCCAGCAGCAGGAAAGGGATCAGGAATCTTCTCATAAGCAAACTTGCATCCTAAACATGCAAATTTAACGATTTCCCTCCGCATCCGCAAAAAATATGTATCTTTGCGACAGTGAAAGGCAAGTTCGTCATAGCGCTGCTGCTGCTCGCCGCCTCCCTGCCGGCAGGCGCCCAGTTGCTGCCGTCCCGCCGCGAAGTGTTCCTGCGGGAGGAAGCCCTGCGGAAACCCCTGGGCGACATCGACTTCGATGCCCTCCGGCGCGACCCGGACACGCTCACCCTCTATTTCATCGGGGACGTCATGGCCCACGGTCCCATGACCGAAAGCGCCTTCCGGCAATACCGCAAGGCCCATCCCGACGCCCGCAAGGACGCCCACGCCAGCCACGACTACTCGACCTTCTTCCGCCATCTGGAGGAACCGATCGCAGCGGCGGACCTTGCCATCTGCAACATGGAGTTTCCCCTGGGCGGTCCCCCGTTCACGGGCTACCCCTGCTTCTCGGCCCCCGACGTCTATCCGGACTACCTGATCGACAAGGGCTTCGACATCCTCCTGACCGCCAACAACCACATCCTGGACAAGGGCCAGGCGGGGCTGGTCCGGACCCTCGGCATCTGCGAGGGGCTCGAGGCCGCCGGGAAGATCCGTTTCACCGGCATCTCCGCCGACGAGGCAGACGATGCCGCCCGCTATCCCCTCATCGTGGACACGAAAGGCGTCCGTCTCGCCCTCATCAATTTCACCTACGGGACCAACTGCGGTCCGTCCGCCCGCTGGCCGAAGGTCAACCGGATGCAACGGGACGACATCGCCAGGGCGCTCCGGCGGGCGCGGGAACAGGACGCCGACTACGTCATCGTCCTCCCCCACTGGGGCATCGAATACCGCCACCGCCATTCGCCCGAGCAGGAAGACCTGGCCCGCTGGATGGTGGCGAACGGGGCCGACCTCGTGATCGGGACCCATCCCCATGTACCCCAGGACATCCAGTCCATCGACGGGAAGCCCGTCCTCTACTCCCTCGGCAACGCCGTCTCCAACCAGCAGGCCCCCGAAACCCGCCTCGAACTCGCGGCGACGGTCCGGATCCTCCTCCACCGGAACGGGACCACCTCCCTGGCCTTCCCGGAGGTCTCTTTCCTCTGGTGCACCCACCCCGGCACGGTCGAAGACTCCTACTCGGTCCTTCCCGTGGCGGAATTCCTCGGAAAACGCGACCGCTGGCGCATCCCCTCCGACTACGACAACATGGTCAAGACCTATCAAGAAACCCTCAAAGCGACCGGTATTCATGAAGAAAACCCTCCGTCTGGAAGCCATCGACCCCATTGAAATCTACGGCGCAGGCAACCGCATCCTGACCGAATTCTGCTCGTATTTCCCAAAACTGAAGGTGACCGCCCGCGGCCATGAACTCATCCTGGACGGGCGGGAGGAGGACATCGCCCTCTTCGAGGCCCGGCTGAACGACCTGGTCGAGCGGCGGCACCACAAGATGAACCTCACGGTCTATGACGTCGAAGACCTCTTCGACGGGGAGACCTCGGCTGACCGCTTCCGCATCAGCGGGGACGCCGTCATCGTCCACGGGACCGACGGGAAGCCCATCCGGGCCCGCAACCAGCGGCAACAGGAGATGGTCAAGGCCTATTTCGACAACGACCTCGTCTTCGCCGTCGGCCCTGCCGGCACCGGCAAGACCTACATCGCCATCGCCCTCGCCGTCCGGGCGCTGAAAAACCGCGAGGTCAAACGCATCATCCTCACCCGCCCGGCCGTCGAGGCCGGCGAACGCCTCGGCTTCCTGCCGGGCGACCTCAAGGACAAGCTCGATCCCTACCTCCAGCCTCTCTACGATGCCCTCGAGGACATGATCCCCTCCCGGAAACTCCAGGAATTCATGGGCGAAGGCATCATCCAGATCGCCCCGCTCGCCTACATGCGCGGCCGCACCCTCGACCGGGCCTGCGTCATCCTCGACGAGGCCCAGAACACCAACCTCGGCCAGCTCAAGATGTTCCTCACCCGGATGGGCTCCAACGCCAAGTTCATCGTGACCGGCGACGCCACCCAGATCGACCTGCCGCGCCGGTCAGACTCCGGCCTCCTCGCCGGCATGCGCCTGCTGGAAGGCATCCGGGGCATCGCCGCCGTCACCTTCTCCAGCGAGGACATCGTCCGCCACCCCCTCGTGACCAAGATCGTCAAAGCCTTCGACCGGGCTGAAGAGGGCATGAAAAAAGCGGACCAGGCAGAAGCCTGATCCGCTGATTTCCAAGTTGATACGATGATTAGTTCGCGGCCTTGAGGATCGCGTCGTACTTCTCGTAGGCGGCCTGGTAGTCCGGGCTCTCCGAACGGAAGACGAAGTAGATGCGCTTCAGGTAGTCGGCGACATTCGTCTTGACGGCGTCGTTCTTCGTGATCTCATAGCACTTCTCGAAGGGCTCGAGGCACTTCTTCAGGCTGTCCTTGAGTTCGACCTGAAGCTGGTCGTACTTCTTGTACTCGCTGTAAGGAAGGGCGTTGGCCTCCTCCTGGAGCGCCAGGGCGCGGTTGTACCACATGACGCCTTCACCGTAGTAACCCATCTCATATTCCGGATTGATCTCACCGGCCTTGCGGTAGGACTTGACGGCATTGTCGAAGTCCTTGAGGCGGCCGTAGATGTCACCTTCCACATAATAAAGGGAAGCGTTGTCCGGCATCTCCTCTTTCGCCTTGCCGAGGAGGACGATAAGCTTCGCCGGATCCTCGTTGGTGGTGATGTAGAGGTTGATGAGGTTCGTGAGGACCTGCGCGTTCTCCGGGTATTTCTGGAAGCCTTCCTCGAGGTAGGCCTTCGCGGCGAGGGTATCCTTCTGGTTGATGGCGCAGTCATAGAGGTTGGCGTAGATGGCGCCGTCGGCGAAGTGGCCGAGGGCCATCGTCCGGTCATACTGCTTCTTGGCGAACTCGTAGTCCTGCGCTTCGGCAGCCATGATGCCCGAATAGTAGATCGCGGTGGTGTCGATCCGGGACAGCGGAGCGGTTTCGGAAGCGATCGCCTGCTTGGCGAAAAGCTCGCTCGCCTTGGCGGCATTGCCGAGCTGGTAGGCCGTGTAGGCGTCCTGGCCGTAGCTGTTGGCGATGTTGGCGATGGCATCGGAGATGGCCTTCGTCTTCTTGCCCTTGTCGTCAAGGGTCGCCGCCTTGGCATACGCCTCGAGCGCCTTGGCGAGCGCATCGCCGTTGTAGGAAGGCTTCGTCACCTCGATGATGGCGAGATTGTTTCCGTCGAAATAAAGGTTCTTCTCCTTGTAGACGACCTTTTCGAGGGTCTTGCCGCCGACCTGGACGGTCTCCGTGGAGAGGGGCTTGTCGTTCCCCATCACCAGCTGGAGCTGCTGGCGGTCGCCGCCGACCACATTCGCGGTCGGGTTGCCGTAGGCGTTGACGTAGGTCTCGGCCAGCTTGATCCAGGTTTCCGGCTTGGCGGCCTTCTTGGCGTTGAGGGTCGCCTCTTCAGCCTTGTTGATCGCCTTCTGGATATCTTCGACGGACTTGACCTGTGCGTTGGCGACGGCGACGGAGGCCATCAGCGCAACTGCGAACAAAATCTTTTTCATTGCTTGAACGTATTAATTGTTTGTTTCTTCCGTGTTTTCGGTGTTTTCCGTATTCTCGGCTGCCTGCACGGGCTCTTCCTCATCTTCGCTGTGGGCCACGACCGAAACGGCTGCGATGGCGTCACCGGGCTTGATGTTGATGAGCTTGACACCCTGGGTGGCGCGTCCCGCCACGCGGATGGTGCTCACCGGCATCCGGATCGTCATGCCGGAACGGTTGATGATCATCAGGTCATCGTCGTCCGTGACGTTCTTGAGCGCTACCAGAGAACCTGTCTTCTCCGTAATGTTGAGGGTCCTGACACCCTTGGCACCGCGGGCCGTCATGCGGTACTCCTGCGGGTCGGAACGCTTTCCGAAGCCGTTTTCGCTGACGGCGAGCACCTGGTGCTTCTCCGCGTCCTCCGCCTGCGGATCCTGGCAGACGATGCCGACCACGTAGTCCCCTTCATCAAGATTGATGCCACGCACGCCGCTGGCCGTCCGGCCGAGCGGGCGGGCGTCCGTCTCGTCGAAGCGGACGCAGCGTCCGCCGTTGGCCGCGATCATGATGTTGCAGCGGCCGTTGGTGAGGATCGCCTCGATGAGTTCGTCGTCCTCGCGGATGGTCACGGCGTTGACGCCGTTCGTCCGCGGACGGGAGTAGGCCTCGAGGGAGGTCTTCTTGATGATGCCGTTGCGGGTCACCATCAGGATATAGTTGTTGTTGATGTATTCCGCGTCCTTGAGGGTTGGGACGTTGATGTAGGCCTTGACCTTGTCGTCCGGCTCGATCATGATGATGTTCTGGATCGCGCGGCCCTTGGAGGTGCGGTTGCCCTCCGGGAGTTCGTACACCTTGAGCCAGTAGCAGCGACCCTTCTGCGTGAACAGGAGGAGGGTCGAGTGGGTGTTGGCGATGTAGATGTGCTCGATGAAGTCGGCGTCGCGGGTGGCGCTGCCCTTCAGGCCGACGCCGCCGCGGTTCTGGGTGCGGAATTCGGTGAGCGGAGTGCGCTTGATATAGCCCAGGTGGGAGATCGTAATGACCTGGTCCTCATCGGCATAGAAGTCCTCGGGGTTGAACTCGTCGGCCGCGAGGGTGATTTCCGTGCGGCGCGGGTCG
>JAEEGL014279467.1_pt1 | contig 28760 bp, 25 predicted proteins | sample 9134231 | NCBI WGS metagenome assembly JAEEGL01 (sample SAMN16246548, study PRJNA631951) | gut metagenome | biome: gut microbiome; feature: rumen; material: fiber-attached | host: Bos | place: Iran: Karaj | collected 2018-10 | reverse complement strand
GCGCCGGGCACTTCTTATCAACGATGTGAGCGATATACTCATCGCGGAAATGTTTGATCGTGGAATCGATCGGGTTGGATGCTGTCTGACCGAGAGCGCAGAGGGAATTGGACTTGACGGTCTGGCTGAGCTCTTCGAGTTCTTCCAGGTCTTCCATCGTGCCTTTTCCTTCCGTGATACGGGTCAGGATCTCCAGCATTCTCTTGGTGCCGATACGGCATGGTGTGCACTTGCCGCAGGATTCATCACAGATGAATTCCATATAGAACTTGGCAACGTCAACCATGCAGTTGTCTTCGTCCATAACGATGGCGCCGCCGCTTCCCATCATGGAACCCTTGGCTACCAGGTTATCGAAGTCGATCGGTTCATCGAGGAATTCTTCCGTCAGACAGCCGCCGGACGGACCGCCGGTCTGAATGGCTTTGAACTTCTTGCCGTTCGGGATACCGCCGCCGATGTCGAAGATCAGTTCTCTCAGGGTCGTGCCCATCGGTACTTCGACCAGACCGACATTGTTGACTTTGCCGCCCAGAGCGAATACTTTCGTACCCTTGGACTTTTCGGTACCTACTTTGGCGAATTCTTCCCAGCCGTTTCTCAGGATGAACGGTACGCAGGCCAGTGTTTCAACGTTGTTGACACAGGTCGGCTTGCCCCACAGACCCTTGACTGCCGGGAACGGCGGACGCGGACGCGGCATACCGCGCTTGCCTTCGATGGAGTTCAGCAGAGCTGTTTCCTCACCGCAGACAAAGGCGCCGGCGCCCAGTCTCAGATGGCAGCGGAAACTGAAGTCCGTGCCGAGGATATGGTCACCGAGCAGGCCGATTTCTTCCGCCTGTTTGATGGCCTTGCGCAGACGTCCGACCGCGATCGGATATTCTGCACGTACATAGAAGTAACCTTCGCTTGCGCCGTAAGCATAACCGGCAATGACCATGCCTTCGATGACGGCGAGCGGATTACCTTCCAGAATGGAACGGTCCATGAACGCACCCGGGTCACCTTCGTCACCGTTGCAGACCACATACTTCTGATCCGCTTCGACGTTGTAGGCGAACTGCCATTTACGGCCGGTCGGGAAGCCGCCGCCGCCGCGGCCGCGCAGGCCGGACTTCAGGACTTCGTCGATGACTTCCTGCTGGGACATGGAGAGAGCTCTCTTCAGACCCTGGAAGGCACCCATGCCGAGCGCTTCTTCAATGTTTTCCGGATTGATGACACCGCAGCCGTATAATGCGACACGGCGCTGCTTCTTATAGAAGTTGATGTCATCCTGTTTGGATACTTTTTCTTTTGTGACCGGATCGACATACAGCAGTCTTTCGACTACGGTATCGTTCATAATGTCGGTCTCGACGATTTCTTCAACATCTTCGATCTTGACCAGACGGTACAGTGTGTCTTCCGGATAGATCTTGACGAACGGCCCCTGTGAGCAGAAGCCGAAGCAGCCGACGATATTGACGGTCGCTCTATCCGTCAGGCCTTTTTCAGCCAGGACTTCTTCGAATCTTTCCTTGATCTTATCGGAATGGGAAGACAGACAGCCGGTACCGCCGCACAGAACGATGTGACGCTTTCCGTCAGCACCGCTGATCTTGTCGTTGAGTGACTTTGTCAACGCAGCAGTTTTTTCGTTGAATACTTCGACATTGGAAATCATGCAGCAGCCTCCTTTGCCTTGTAGTCATTGATAATCTTCGGAACCTGATCGACAGACATCTTCGGATAGACTGTGCCGTTGATGCTGACTGCCGGAGCGATACCGCATGCACCGATGCAGCGGAGAGCATCCAGCGTGAACAGTCCGTCAGCGGAAGTTTCACCAGGTTTGATGTTAAGAATTTCGGAGAACTTGTCGATGACCTGCTGTGCTCCCTTTACGTAGCATGCAGTTCCCAGACAGCATCCGATGACATACTTTCCCTTTGGTGTAAGGGAGAAGAATGAATAGAATGTGACAACACCGTAGATTTCAGCAACTGAGATACCTGTTTTCTTGGAAACCAGTTCCTGAACTTCCAGCGGAATGTAGCCATATTCATTCTGAATGTCGCTTAAGATCATCATGAGAGGCGTGGGCTCGTTAACATAACGATCACAGATCTCATTAATCTTGGCAACACCGCTAGCGCTAAGTTTAACCATAACAAAAACACCCTTTCCTTTTATATAGAAATCATACCATATTTCGCATATGTGAAATAAATATTTTGCAATTGAACAGAAAAATCACCCGGTGACTTTTTGCAAAAAGGGTAATCTGTAGTATTCTGAAAAAGAATTTCGGGAGGTTGTGAAAAATGCTTAAAATTACCCAGATCAAATGCGCGCCGGGGGAGAAGCTCAGCGTTGAGCATATCGCCCGCAAACTGCACTGCCGGCCGGATGAGATCCGCTCTTTTGAAATTGAAAGAGAATCGATCGATGCCCGCCGCGATGAACTGTTTTTCACATATTCGGTCCTGGCCGACCTCCGAAATGAAGAACCTTATCTGCGCCGCAAAGATGTCGTGCGCGGAGAAAAATATGTCTATCCGATGCCGGCTGTAAAAAACCGTCCCGCGGATCGCCCGGTGATTGCCGGCTTTGGCCCGGCCGGCATGTTCGCCGCGCTGCTGCTGGCGGAAAGCGGCCTGAAGCCGGTCGTCATTGAACGAGGAAAGCCGGTAGAGGAGCGCAGCATTGACGTCGACCGTTATTTTCAGGACGGCACGCTGGATCCGGAAAGCAACGTGCAGTATGGCGAAGGCGGCGCCGGCACCTTTTCCGACGGCAAACTGACGACCCGCATCAAAGACGGCCGGATCCACAAGGTTCTTTCGGAACTGATCGAAGCCGGCGCGCCGGCGGAAATCGCTTATCAGGCAAGGCCGCACCTCGGCACCGACCGGCTGCGCGTCATCGTGAAGAATATCCGTGAGAAGATCATCTCCCTGGGCGGTGAAGTGCGATTCGCCACCCGGCTCGACGATATCGAGATCAAGGACGGCCGGCTTGCGGCACTGCGCTGCGGCGAGGAGCGGATCGTCTGCCGTGCGGCGATGCTGTGTCTTGGTCACAGTGCCAGCGACACTTATGAAAAACTGCTGGGCCGGGGAGTGGATATGATTCCCAAGGATTTCGCCGCCGGTGTCCGGGTGGAACATCCCCAGGAACTCATCAACCAGTGCCAGTACGGGGCATATGCCTCGCATCCGGCTCTTTCTGCCGCGAGCTATTCTCTGACATTCCGGAGTTCCTGCGGCCGCGGTGTCTATTCTTTCTGCATGTGTCCGGGCGGCGTCGTGATTCCGGCCGCCACCATGGCGGAAAGCCTGGCAGTCAACGGCATGAGTTATTCGGGCCGTGACGGCCGCAACGCCAACAGTGCGATCCTCGTTCAGATACCGCAGAAGGATTTTTACCGCGGCAGCGTAATGGACGGCTTCGCATTCCAGAAGGAACTTGAAAAAAAGGCCTGGCGGAATCAGACGATGGCGCCGGCCCAGAATATCCGGGATTATCTGAACCGACAGAAAAGCGGACAGTGGGTGCTGGACTCCACGTATCCGCTCGGTGTCGTTTCCGTTGATATGCATTCACTTTTTTCCGAAGAGGCAGGTATGTCTCTGGCGGAAGGTTTTGCCGATTTTGACCGCCGTATTCCCGGTTTTGTCAATACCGGCATCATGGTCGGTATGGAATCGCGCTCTTCTTCACCGATCCGCATGCCGCGCAATGCAGACGGTCAGGCGCTGAGCTGTCAGGGTCTGTTCCCGTGCGGCGAAGGAGCGGGGTATGCCGGCGGCATTATCTCCAGTGCGGTCGACGGCATCCGCCAGGCGGAGAATCTGATTGCCTTCCTGAATGCTTCAGAGTTCTGAGTCTTCGGAAAGAAAGACGATGTCTTCTTCATTGATGCGCAGAGCGTCATGAATGCTGAGAACCGCTTTCTTCGGGTCGCTGTCGTTGAAGATCAGATAGGCGTTCAGAGGATCAAGGAAATGAAAGGTGCAGTACGGCTGGCATTCCGGCACGACGGCATCTTTTTCTGTTTCGTCTTTGAAACGGACCATGTATGTGTACCGATCATTCGAAAGGGAAGGATCGCTGATTGCGAAGTCCAGCGTGCCTCCGCAGGCCGCGGGATCTTCCAGGCGGAAGGCGTAGCGGATGCCTCTTTCACGCAGGATACGGATGGTTTCCGGCAGATAGGCGGAACGCACGTCATACAGGCTGTAGCAGCCGCTGAAGATGAATTCGCCGTTGTCGGCCGCGAAGACATTGGCTTCACGGATATGCTCAAGCTTCATGGCGCGGCGGCTGCAGTCGCCGTACAGACAGACCATATTGCCTTTCAGACGCAGCTGCTGAAGACGGTCACCGTGCTTTGCGGCATAGGCCAGTGATGCTGTATACAGTTTCATGGGAATTCCTTCTTCAGCAGTCCGCCAGGAAAGCGAACTGGCTGCGGTCCTTCATGTTCAGAAGGAATGCTTCCAGGAGCTTTTCACAGTTTTCAAAGTCGTTCATATCGATCATCTCGACGCTGGAATGGGCATAGCGGGAAGGAATGGAGATGACTCCGGAAGGCACGCCGTCATATCCCTGATGGAGAGCGCCGGCATCGGTGCCGATTCCGGTGAAGATTTCCAGCTGATAGGGGATGCCGTTCTCTTCCGCGATCTTCCGCATGAATTTCCAGACGGCTTTTGAGGCGAGCAGAGAGAAATCCATCACTTTGATGCCGGCTCCTTTGCCAAGCGCAAGCGTTTTGTCCATCATCGCTTCCGGTGTGTCGCTGACCGCCGTCGTATCGACAGCCAGGGCGACATCGGGACGGATACTGGACGCCGCCGCTGTGGCGCCGCGCAGGCCGACTTCTTCCTGGGTGGAGAAGATGCCGATCAGGGTACCGTGGACTTTGCTGAAATCGGTATTTTCAATTGCCTTCAAAAGCACCGCGCAGCCGCAGCGGTCATCGAAAGCGTGACCGTAGGCGCGGCTTTTTCCGCATCTGGTAAATGGCGAATCCCAGGTGATCTGATCACCTTCGGAAACACCCATTCCACGGACTTCCGCATCATCGGCAGCGCCGATGTCGATGTACATCTCACGGTAATTGCGGATCAGAGAGGTATTGTCAAATCTCTGCATATGGGCGCTGATGGTGCCGATCACACCCGGACACGGTCCGTTTTCGCCGTGGACGATGACCTTCTGTGACAGCAGGATGCGGTCATCATGGCCGCCCAGTTTTTCAAAGCGGATCAGACCGCTGGTTTCGATCTTTTTGACGATAAAGCCGACTTCGTCGGTATGAGCGCTGACGGCCAGGACCGGTCCGTCAAAAGCGCCTTTTTTTGTGACGATCAGGTCGCCGAGGCCGTTGACATAGCAGGAATCGGTCTGATCTTTCAGACGTTCATAAAGATATTTGATAACAGCGTGCTCCTGGCCGCAGGCGCCGGGCAGGGAAATCAGTTCCTGAATCAGTTTTTCCATAGTTCCTCTTTTCTATATCAGTCCGAGATACTTGAAAGCATTGTAGAGACCGTCGTCATTGACGTCGGTCGTGATGTAGTCGGCCGCTTCCTTGATTTCCGGACCGCCGTTGCCCATCGCGACATTGTAGGCGCACAGTTCAAACATCGAAAGGTCGATCTTGGCGTCGCCGAAAGATATCGTATCTTTCTGATCAGCGCCGAGATGTTCGAGCAGGATCTCAATGGCGTACTTTTTGGTGATGCCGGCCGGCGCGAGATCGCCGAAGATGGCGCTTTCGCCGACACCGCCCCAGGTATGGGCGATCATATCCGGGAATTCCGTGATGGAATCCAGGTGATCCTGGTAAGTTCTTAAAACAAAACTGATTTTATTGACGTCGTCACGGTACGCGTCTTCACCGGAAACGTAAATAAACTGCTCGCGGATGCGGTCCTTCTGCTTTTCGCGGTCGACATGCTGGGCGCCTTTTCCTTCCGCGTAGCGGGCGAAGGCGTCCGGTCCCTGTTCGAGGAAAGTGTCATCGTAATAACGGCCGGAGTTGGCTTCCAGAATGTAGCCGATATGCCGTTCACCGCACCAGTCGATGACGTGTTTTGTCTGTTCTTTTGTCAGTGAATGATGGAGGATCACTTCGCCGTTATCTTCCACATAGCCGCCGTTGGCGCCGATCATGCCGTCCAGTTCCGGCAGGTCTCTCTGCAGGATCTCGGCTTTCGAGCAGCCGGTGCAGATATAGACCTTGTGGCCGTTTTTGCGGGCCAGGTCAATTGCTGTTTTGGCACTTGCCGGTGTTTTCGCATGATAGTCGATCAGTGTTCCGTCGACGTCCAGAAATACGATTTTTGCCATTTTTATCACCTCTGTCTGTTAACGGTATTGTGCCATAAAAAAGACCGGAACAGAAGAAATCTGAACTGCCGCGGCAGGAACGTCATTTTCACTGCTTTGTGAAACATGGGGATATGTTATAATTATTAAGATTTTTGAAAGGAGGTTTTCGTTTGTCCGCATATAACCTCAATATCTCATTTGAGACGATCAAAAATATCACAGTCATGTTTCTGGATATTTTTATCATATGGCTGATTCTTTATTATGCCCTCAGGATCATCCGCAACAACGCCAGGACGATCCAGATCTTCAAAGGCATCATGGTGATCATCGTCATCGACGGTCTGGCCAAGATCCTCGGTCTGAAAACCGTTCAGTATCTGGCCGACATGTTCATCAACTGGGGACTTCTGGCCATTATCATTATTTTCCAGCCGGAGATCCGCTCGCTTCTTGAGAAGATGGGCAAATCGAACGTCTTCTCGCGTATCACGACGCTGACCGGCAACGAAAGGGAAAATCTGGTCGACAATATCGTGACCGCGGTAATGCTGCTGAGCAAGGATCAGACCGGTGCCCTGATATCCATCGAACAGGGTCATTCCCTGGAAGACTTCATCCAGACCGGAACCCGTCTGAACTCGGATGTCACGGCGGAACTGCTGACCTCGATCTTCGTCACGTCGACGCCTCTGCATGACGGCGCCGTCATTATCCAGGGTGACAAGATCGCCTGTGCCTCAGCTTATTTCCCGCCGACCAATATGGAACTTCCTTCCCGTTACGGCGCCCGTCACAGAGCCGCGATCGGCATCAGTGAAATCACCGACGCGGTGACGATCGTCGTCAGTGAGGAAACCGGCAACGTTTCCATCGCCGAAGGCGGCAAGCTGATCGTTGTCGACCGCGAAGAACTGCGCAATTATCTGCTGCGCGTCATCTGCGGCGAGAACACGGAAGTGCGCAGCGGCGGCGCCCGCGAAACCTACGGCAGTGTCGTGATCGACGATCACGCGGCGGCTGACGAACGGCGCGGCGGTGTCTTCTCCAAACTGGCTTTCCGCCGTCAGGACAGCAATGTCGCTCCGATCATGGAAGCGGAAGAAGTAAAGACAGCGGAACCGACAGCCGCTGAAACAGCAATGGAAACAGCACCCGATCCGGGGGTGGAGGAAGAAGTTCTTGAGATCCGGCCGGCCCTGAGTGCCGCCGAGATCCACCAGCAGGCTGACCGGGAAGCGGAAAAGGCGGAAATCAAGCTTCCTCACAAGAAGAAGCGCGTCAAACCAAGTTATCCCACCCAGCAGAAGAAAAAACTGCCGGGCAATTATGAACAGCAGAGCAGTACTGCTTCCCAGCGCCGCATGACTCCGGAAGAAGTCCAGGCCGCCCGGGAAGCTTCCCGCAACCGTCTCAGAGTCAACACCCAGACGAATTCACCGACGGAATTTGACACGACACGCATTGACGTGCAGAAAGTCGTCGGCTTCGACGGCGAGTTGGACAGTCAGTTCGATATGATCGATCAGCTTGCCGATACCTCGGCGCATCAGGTCATTTCTGATGAGGAAGGGGGTGACGTCAATGACTGAGAACAAGAAAGATTTCCTTGACGAAAAGGAATCCCGCAACAAGACGGAACTGGCGAACCGGATTGCCGAACAGTCACAGAAAGTCGCCAATACCTACCGCAGTATGGAGAGCGGCCTGTTCCGTATCTTCCGCTGGTTCTCCGGCTTCTTCGACCGGATCATCTTCAACCAGAAATACAGCAAGATCGTCGCCCTGGTGCTGGCGGTTCTGCTCTATGCGATCTATAACTACAATACGATGGTCGCTTCCTACACCTCGACGCTCCGCTATGCCAGACCGCTGAACAACGTTCCGGTCACGGCCCGCTACAATACCGATACCTTCGAGCTGAGCGGCTTACCGGCAACCGCCAATATCACGATTACCGGGGACGCGGCCAATGTCACCAACGCCCTGACTTCAGGCGGCAGCGTCATCGCCAATCTGGAAGGCCTGACGGAAGGCCAGCATGACGTCAAGCTGAGCGGCGAAGGATTCGGTGACAACGTCACGGTCGTCGTCGAACCATCGACCGTCAGAGTCGTCCTGAAAAAGAAAACGACCCGTCAGTTTGATCTGTCCTATGACTTCATCAACCAGACAGGCATGGAAAGCATCTACAGTATCGGCACGCCGGAATTTGAATACACCAAGATCAATGTCCGCGCTTCCAAGGACACGCTGGACTCGATTGCGTTCGTCAAAGCTCTGATCGACGTTTCCGGCAAAGCCGACAACTTCGAACAGGATGCCAGACTGGTGGCATACAACGCGGCCGGCTACCCGGTGGAAGCGGATATCGTTCCGGAAACCGTCCATGTCACCGTTCCGGTTACTTCACCGAACAAGACGGTGCCGATCGAAGTGCAGGTCAGCGGTGAAATTCCCGACGGCAAGGCAATTGCCTCGATCACGACAGATCAGCAGAGCGTGACGATCTACGGCAGCGAGACGGTGCTGAGCGGCATTGACCGGGTTATCGTCACCCTGAACGCGGCCACCATCAATAAAGACTCGACGATCCTGAGACCGATCGTTCTGCCGACCGGTGTCAACAGTTCCAATATCAACCAGATCACGATGTCGATCACCCTCGGTGAGGGCGTGACCAAGGAAATCACCGGCATCCCGATCAATTACCGCAACAACGTCAACAATTACAAGGCTTCCCAGCCGGACAACAAGACTACGACTTCGGTCACCGTCTTCGGCACCAAGGAGAATGTTGACGCGGTGGTGATCGGCGATATCAACGTATACGTCGACATGAAGGATGCCCAGCCGGGTCTGCAGCAGTTCCAGCTGCAGGTCGATCAGCCGACCGGCGGCCTGGTCCGGTATTCCCTGAACGAGTCGCTGTATGAACTGAATGTGCTTGGCGACAGCAGCCCTGATTCAGACAACAGCACCGGCACAGAATCCAATAACGACTGAAGAAAGCGGATGATCCGCTTTCTTCTTTTTAGCGGACTTCACTCATGATAAAATAGACTTGGTGATGAATATGAAGAAAGTAATCGCAATCGTAGAAGATGAAAAAGACCTGAACGAACTGGTCAAAAGATATCTGGAAAAAGAAGGGTATGAGGTAAAGTCATATCTTACCTTTGACGAGGCTTATCCGCACACATCCGATGATGACGTGCACCTCTGGGTCCTTGATATCATGCTGGGTGACAAATCCGGCTTTGATCTGATCGAGGAGATCCGCTCCCACGCACCGGACGTGCCGGTGATCTTCATGTCCGCGCGCGACAAGGAATTCGACCGTGTCATCGGACTGGAAAAGGGCAGTGACGACTATATTACCAAACCGTTTTCACCGAAGGAACTGGTTCTGCGGGTGAACAATATCATGCGCCGCACCTATAAAGACGAAACGCAGAAAGTTGTCGTGGACGGATACGAAATCGATGAAAACCAGCGGATCGTGCTGGAAAATGACAGGCAGATCGAACTGACGACGAAAGAATTTGATCTGCTGATGCTGTTTGTGAACAACCGCGGTACTGCTTTCCCGCGTGATCAGATCCTGGAAAAGGTCTGGGAAGAGAACTATTTCGGCAGTGACCGCGTCGTCGACGACACACTCCGCCGTCTGCGCAGAAAAATGCCGAATCTCAGCATTCACACGATTTACGGATTCGGGTACAGGCTTGGCTGATGAAACGAATGAAAATGTGGCTGTCTGAACTGACACTGATTCAGCAGCTTCTGACAATCATATTTCTTTTTGTGACGATCTTTGCGGGATTTGTCTTTGTTTTTCTGACGCCTGCCATTGATCGTTTTTCAGAGACGGAAATGTTCCGTATCCTGCATAATTCCCAGGAGAGTCTGATCCGCTATTTTGACGAGAATCCCAACAGCACGCCGCAGCCGAACATCAGTTATTCGGAAACCTTCGTGATCGACGTTCTTTATGATCCCGATGCCGATGACTTTGTCAATATCAGCGGCGGCTCGGTCATGAAGGAACTCAAGGCCGAAATCAAACGAAAAGCGGAGCTGAATACATCCGGAACCCAGGATTACATGGTAACCGTTTATCTGCGCGGCGAAGACGGAACGATGATGCCTTCGACGTATCTTTACGCGATGACCAAACTGCGGGACGGGCGTTCGCTTGTCTCGGTCATGCCGGAAACCTACCGCGGCCAGTTCCGTACCTCGCTGGTCCGCAGTGTTATCGCCGTCAACATCGTCTTCGTCAGTATTCTCTTCGTGCTGCTGATCGTCTGGGTCGGTTCCATGCTGATACCGCTGTCGCAGATCACGGACTATATTCAGAAACTGAAAAATGACGACAAGGACGCGGTGCTGAACGTCAAGCGCAACGACGAGATCGGCGAAGTGGCGAAAGCTCTGCAGGACATGGAGGCGGAACTTGCCAAGCAGAACCGTGAAAAAGAAGAAATGATTCAGAACATCTCGCATGATCTGAAGACACCGATCGCCACCATCAAGTCCTACGGCGAATCCATCAAGGACGGTATCTATCCATATGAAACGCTGGAGAAATCCGTCGACGTCATCATTGAACATGCCGACCGGCTGGAAAAGAAAGTTCACAGTCTGATCATTCTCAATAAGATGGGCTATCTGCTCGACAACTGTGAAGAAGGCGAGACACTTGACATGAACAGCGTCATCGACAAAGTGCTGCTGTCACTGCGTGTCATCCGGCCGGAAATCGAGTTCCAGCGTGACACGCAGGAAGGGGTCATGTTCCATGGCGAGGAAGAACCGTGGCGCATCGTCGTCGAGAACCTGATCGACAACGCGCTCCGCTATGCGAAATCGTATATCCGTATTGTCCTGCGTGAAAAGGAACTGTGTGTGATCAATGACGGCGTGCATATCGATCCGGAAAAGGCGGAGTCGCTGTTCCGTCCTTATGAGAAGGGAAGCGGCGGCCAGTTCGGCCTGGGCCTTTCGATCGTCAACCGGGTCACGACAACTTATGGATATCATGTGCAGGCGGAAAATCTGCCGGAGGGTGTGTGCTTCAGAATCTGGCGGGATGTGCCGAAAAAAGAAAAACAGCGCCGCGAGAAAACCGTCCGGCCGAAAAAGAATAGTGCCGCCAGGGCTTAACGCCGCGGCACTTTTCATGTAAAATGGACACCGATATGACAGAATATCTTGAAATTAACGGGCTTCGCACCGCTTATCTGGAAGCCGGCAGCGGCCGTGACATGGTCCTGCTGCACGGCTGGGGGCAGAACAAGGAAATGATGCAGGCAGTCTTTGACCATTTCAAAGACCGTTTTCACGTTGTCAGTATCGACTTTCCCGGCTTCGGGGAATCCGATGAACCGCCGGAAGCGTGGGGCGTGCCTGACTACGAAGCGCATCTGGAAAAGTTTGTCCGCGCCCTCGGTCTGCATGACATGATCTTTGTCGGTCATTCCTTCGGCTGCCGGGTGGCGATCCGTTATGCCGCGGATCATCCTGAGGATGTGCATAAAATGTGTCTGACCGGGGCGGCTGGCATCCGGCCGAAACAGTCACTGCAGTCGAAAGTACGGACCCGTGTCTTTAAAGCCGGGAAATGGTTCCTGCAGGCGACAGGCCAGACGGAGAAACTGGCGGAGCTGCAGAATCGTTCCGGTTCGGAAGATTACCGCAATGCCCGGGGTGTCATGCGGCCGACTTTTGTCAAAGTAGTCAACGACGACGTGACGCCGGTTCTCAAAGACGTGAAATGTTCCGTCCTGCTGGTCTGGGGCGATCTTGACGACGCCGCGCCGCTGTGGATGGGACAGATGATGGAAAAGGAAATGCCGGACGCCGGACTGGCCGTCTTCAAAGGGGATGACCACTGGGCATACTGGCATCAGGCCGACCGGTTCAACCGGGTCCTGGATGTGTTTTTCAAAGGAGATGAAACCATATGATCAAAGGTATCATTATGACGGCAGTCATTGCCATGGCAATGGTCTTTCCCGCCAAACATGCGCTGCATATGTTCCAGCAGAACCGCTATGAGCTGGGACGTCTCTATAAATGGGTCAGGGAAAGCTGGCGGACGAATGCCGAAGGCGCTGTTGTTCCGCTGGCTCTGACGGTGATCGGTCTGCTTGCCGGTCTGCTGTTCAAAGGCCTGCTGCAGATGCTGCTCCTGATTGCCGTTCTGGTATTCATGGCACTGTATCTGTATGCCGACGAAAAGAAAAAGAACTATATCAAGCCGCTGGTATATACAGCCAGAGTGAAGAGGCAGATCGCCGTTCTGGCGGTTCTCGCCCTGATCCTGATCCTCCTGGTGCTGAAGCTGCCGCCGCTGTACACTGTAGCGGCATATCTTGGTCCCTGGCTGCTGATCTGGCCGATGGCTCTGATCACTTCACCGCTGGAAGCGGCGATCCGCCAGAAGTATCTGAATGAAGCCAAAGCCATTCTGAAGGATCACAAGGATCTGATCAAGATCGGCATCACCGGATCTTTCGGCAAGACGACGACGAAGAATATCATGCAGGCCATGCTGTCGGAACAGTACAACTCACTGATGACTCCGGCCAGCTACAATACACCGATGGGCATTACCCGGACGATCCGGGAAATGCTGAAGCCGATTCACAAAGTCTTCGTGTGTGAAATGGGCGCTGACCATGTCGGCGACATCACCGAACTGATGGAGTTTGTCAAACCGCAGATCGGTGTCGTCACGTCCGTCGGTCCCCAGCATCTGAACACCTTCGGCTCGCAGGAAAACATCACCAGAGAGAAAATGCAGGTGATCGAAATGCTGCCGGCAGACGGTTTCGGTATTATGAACTACGACAACGATTTCATCCGGAACTATCCTGTCAAAAACACAGTGGAAAAAGTGACCTACGGTGTTCACAGCCGTGACACGGATTACTACGCGGATGAGATCACATATACTTCCTCCGGTTCAATCTTCACGGTCGTCCATGGCGACGAGAGAGTGCAGCTGGAGACAAAACTTCTCGGTGAACTGAATATTCTCAATATTCTTTCCGCGGTCGCCTGCGCCAGATATCTCGGTGTGGACTGGAATGTCATTGCCAGAGCGGTCAAGACCATGAAGCAGGTCGAACACCGTCTGGAACTGAAGATGATCAACGGCCACCGTTTCATCGATGACGCCTTCAACGCAAATCCGACCGGTTCGGCCATGGCGCTCGATGTTCTCAGCATGATGCCCGGCACAAGATGGATCGTCACGCCGGGTATGATCGATCTGGGATCCCGCCAGGAAGAAATCAACCGGAACTTCGGTAAAAACATGAAGGGGAAGGCGGATGAAGTGATCCTGGTCGGCCGCACCCAGACGAAACCGATCCATGCCGGTCTGCAGGAAGCAGGCTTCGATATGGACCACGTTTACGTGGTGGATACGGTCAAGGAAGCATTTGCCATCGTTTACAGCCAGGCAGATGCCGATGACACGATTCTGCTGGAAAACGACCTGCCGGACGCATTTAATCACTGAATGCTGTCCGGCGGTTTCCGCCGCAGAAAAAAACAGATAAAAAAACATGAAAATTTCGTGTTGCATTATTCTGTATGCCATGCTAATATAAATGAGCGCTGAAAAAAACAAAGATGCGCTTGGCAGATGAGGAAATACTCAAGAGGCCGAAGAGGTGCCCCTGCTAAGGGCATAGGTCGGGAAACCGGCGCGAGGGTTCAAATCCCTCTTTCCTCGCCATTCATGGTCCTGTGGAGTAGCGGTTCATCTCGTCTCCCTGTCACGGAGAAGATCGCGAGTTCGAATCTCGTCAGGACCGCCATTGCTGCGAGTGTAGTTCAATGGTAGAACGCCACCTTGCCAAGGTGGACACGGCGGTTCAATTCCGCTCACTCGCTCCATAAAAAACGATGGATATCCATCGTTTTTTTTGTTTTCTCAGAATAGAAAAGAGCAGATAATAATCTGCTCAATTGTTCAGAAATGCCTGATAGAAGGTCAGAACGTCACGGTAGTACTTATCGCGGATCTCATCCGTGGCATTGAAAATCTCATGGCGGCTGTCCGGATAGGAGACAAGGGTCACGTAATGGCAGTGTGAACGGAAAATGTTCTGGCCCAGGTTGCGTACCATGTTGTCACTGCCGGCCTGGCAGAGCAGAACCGGAATCCGGATTTTACCGGCATTTTTCTGCAGCTGCTCGGTCGCTTTCACGGCTGAGGAGACCCAGCCCCATGTGCCGCCCCAGGTCTGATAGGAAGGATCCTGACAGCGCAGAGCGAACTGGTATTCATACCGGTCGGAATCCAGACAGGAACTGTGCTCGAATTCGTTGACGAAGGAAAAAGGTCCCTGGCCCGGTGCGTATTCATGGACTTTGTCGGTCAGCTTCGGATAGATCTTCAAAGCACTGAGGATCCAGTCCGGCAGATTCTTGATATCCAGCTGCAGCATCGGTGAACTCAGCACGGCACAGCGGAACATATCCCGGTACTGTTCGAGGAACAGGGCACTGACGGCACCGCCCATGGAATGGGCGAACAGAAACAGCCTTCCGGTCCTGTTGTGCGGGATGACGACCTTCTGCAGAAAGGTATGCAGGTCTTCGACATATTCATTGAAATCATCGACGTGAACCCGCTGGTCTTCCGCGGTATGGCAGCGTTCCGATTTGCCGTGGCCGCGCAGCTCCAGAAAGAATACCGAATAGCCTTCCTGATAAAAACGGTAGGCTGTCTCATGATATTTCCCGAAAAACTCGCAGAAGCCGTGGACCATGACAACGGCGGCTTTTTCTTCCGGATGGACGGCTTCATAGTAATGAAGACGGAGATCGTCATAGCTGCTGAAATAACCGTCTTCCACACACTGAAACAGCCAGGGGCGCAGTTCTGTCTCAATATAATCCAGATATTCCTTATTCATTTTCCAGCTCCTGCAGCAGAGTGCGCATTTTGTCGGGATAATTGGTAATGATCGCATGCACGCCCATTTTGAAGCAGTTGCGGGCAAAATCCTCGCGGTTGACCGTCCAGACATTGATTTCCAGATTGTTTTCGCGGCACTGCTTCAGAAAGTCCGGATAGCGCAGATTGAAATACAGGGGATGAATGGCGTCCACATGATATTTCGCGCAGTAAAGCGGCATGTCGATCGGACCGTCTTCATACAGAAAGGCTGTCTTCGCAGAAGGGTTCAGTTTCTGCAGCTTCACAATGGAATAGTGATTGAAGGAAGAATAGATGACCCTGTCTTCCATGCCCATTTCACGGGTCAGGCCCAGGATCTTCTCCTCAATTCCCTCATAGTCCAGATAGCCGGTTTTCAGTTCGATATTGATGATCAGATCCGTCGGCCTGATCAGTTCAAATACTTCCCGCATGGTTGGAATCGTCACATGGCCGCATTCAGGATGGGTATACGAAAAATCGAGTTCTTTCAGTTCCGCCAGTGTTTTTTCACACAGCAGACCTTTGCCGCTGCTGGTGCGGTCCAGCAGCTCGTCATGACAGACGACGATCTCGCCGTCTTTGCTCAGCTGTATATCCAGTTCAATGCCGTCCGCCTTCATATCGACGGCACCCTGAAAGGAAGGAAGCGTGTTTTCAGGATAATAACCGCTCGCACCGCGGTGGGCCCATATTTTTGTCATAAGTAAGTCTCTTTTCTTTTTTTATGATAAACCTTTCCGATCATAATTCATCATTTTTCTTTTTTGAATTCCGTCCGTCCATTCGCCGTGAATTCGCTATAATAGATAAAAAGGGGATTTACTGCAATGTTTAAAAATTTTAACAAACTGGAGAGAGCCTGGATCTTTTATGATATCGGCAACTCCGCTTTTACCATGATGGTATCCACCATCATTCCTCTGTGGTTCAATACATTGGCCACGGAAGCGGGCATGAGTGATTCACAGTATCTGGCATACTGGAGTTACGGCACGTCAATTGCCACGATTCTTGTCGCACTGATCGGACCGGTATTCGGAACGATTGCCGACAACAAAGGCTTTAAGAAGCCGATGTTCATGACGGTTCTTCTGATCGGTGTCATTGGCTGCGCACTGCTTGGTGTGGCTCCCAACTGGATCCTGTATCTGATTACCTATGTCATTGCCAAGGTCTGCTACCAGTCAAGTCTGGTTTTCTATGACTCGATGCTGACCGACGTTACCGAACCTGAGCGCATGGACCTTGTCTCCTCACAGGGCTATGCCTGGGGTTATATCGGCAGCTGCATTCCGTTTGTTGTGGCACTGGGCTTCTATGCGCTTGGCATGTTCGGCATGATGCCGATGAAACTGTGCATTGCCATTGACTTCATTGTCATCGCTCTCTGGTGGTTTGGCGTTTCCACGCCGCTGATCAAGGAGTACAAACAGAAGTACTATGTTGAAAGCACCGGAAACGCGATCGCCAACAGTTTCAAACGTCTGGGCCATACCCTGAGTGAACTGGCAAAGCGCAACAAGAAGGTCTTCTACTTCCTGATCGGTTTCTTCTTCTACATTGACGGTGTATACACGATCATTGACGAAGCTGTCGCGATCGGCCGATCCTTCGGTTTCGGTGACATGATTCTGCTGGTCGTTCTGCTGCTGACCCAGGTCGTTGCCTTCGCCTTTGCGACACTGTTCGGTAAACTGACTGAGAAATACGATTCCATCAATCTGATCTACGTATGTATCGGCGGCTATCTGTTTGTCGCGCTGTTTGCCCTGACCATGCATGCTGTATGGCAGTTCGGCGTCATGGCGTTTGTCGTCGGTATGTTCCAGGGTGCGATACAGGCGCTCTCACGTTCGTACTTCGCCCAGATCATCCCAGCGGACAACTCCGGTGAGTACTTCGGTCTGTACGATATCTGCGGCAAAGGCGCCGCCTTTATGGGTACGATGATGGTCGGTGTCACGGTACAGATCACCCAGAGCGTCAATATCGCTGTCGGTACACTGGCGATCCTGTTTGTTCTCGGCTTCCTGTTCCTGCGCAAATCCGCAAACATGCAGTAAACATATAACAATAAAACAGACTGGTCTCATTCACGGTGAATGGGCAGCCAGTCTGTTTTTCTTTTTCCGGATGTTTCTGCAGTGGAATTCTGCTATTCGTCCTTCAGTCCTTCTTTGATGCCTTTGGCGATCTCCTTGGCGACTTCGCCGGCCGCCGGTGCGAGATCCTTGGCGGTCTCACCGGCAAGCGGTGTCAGTTCCTTGACCGTTTCCTTGAGAACCGGCATCTGCTGCTGGATCATATAGGCAGAAATCTCTCTCTGGCGGGAAGTGAAGTACAGAACAAGGCCGAAGCCGAAAACGGCCATGCAGAGAATCCAGGCGAATCCGACCAGTCCGGACTGTTCAAAACTGATGAGATGTCCGAATAACAGAATGCCGCAGCCGATAAAGCCGGTTAAGCCGAGAACGATCATCACAAGACTGACGATGCGCAGCCGGCGGGCTGTATTCCGGTATTTTTCTTCGTTTAAATATTCTCTGTCGCTCATAATTGAGAACCTCCTGCTGTTCCTACCTATTATAGACGATTCCATAAGCGGTGAATATCCTTTTTCAAACGGTAAAAAAAGCCCTGCCAGACAGGCAGGGCAGGGTTTGGATCATTCGTCACTGAGGTATTCGTGGATGCCTTTGGCAGCTGTTTTGCCGGCTCCCATGGCGAGGATGACGGTAGCTGCGCCGGTGACAGCGTCACCGCCGGCGTAGACGTTCTCCTTGGAAGTCATGCCGGTCGCTTCATCGGCAACGATGCACTTGCGGCGGTTGACCTCAAGACCTTCGGTTGTCGAGGCGATCAGCGGATTCGGAGAAGTGCCGAGCGACATGATGACGCAGTCGCACTCGATCTCAAATTCAGAGCCGGGAATGACGACCGGGCTGCGGCGGCCGGATTCGTCCGGTTCACCGAGTTCCATCTTCACGCATGTGATACTCTTGACCCAGCCGTTTTCATCAGCGTGGATCTCGGTCGGATTGGTCAGCAGATTGAAGATGACGCCTTCGTGTTTCGCATGTTCGATTTCTTCGCGGCGGGCCGGCAGTTCTTCATCAGAACGGCGGTAGACGATATGGGTTTCGGCACCGAGACGGAGGGCGGTTCTGGCTGCGTCCATGGCAACGTTGCCGCCGCCGACAACGACGCATTTCTTCGCCTTCATGATCGGTGTTCTGGATTCATCTTTGAAAGCCTGCATCAGATTGGATCTGGTCAGATATTCATTGGCGGAGAAGACACCCAGAGACTGCTCACCGGGGATGTGCATGAAGCGCGGCAGACCGGCACCGGAGCCGATGAATACGGCGTCGAAGCCTTCCTCCTTCAGCAGGGAGTCAATGGTGGTCGATTTGCCGATGACGCAGTCGAGTTCGATTTTGACACCGAGTGATTTGACATTCTCGATTTCTTTCTGAACAACAGCATCCTTCGGCAGACGGAATTCCGGAATACCGTAGACAAGAACACCGCCGGCTTTATGGAGAGCCTCGAAGATCGTGACATCATAGCCGAGTTTGGCCAGATCGCCAGCGCATGTGAGACCGGCCGGACCGGAACCGATGACCGCGACTTTCTTGCAGTTCTTTTCGGCAGCCGGCTGCGGTTTCAGCCCCATTTCCTTAGCAGTGTCGGCAACGTAGCGTTCAAGTTTGCCGATCGAAACGGCTTCACCTTTGATGCCGCGCACGCATTTGCCTTCGCACTGGGTTTCCTGCGGGCATACACGGCCGCAGATCGCCGGCAGGGCGGAGGACTCGCTGATTACGTTGTAGGCACCCTCGACGTCGCCATCCTTGAGTTTGGCGATAAAGCCCGGAATGTTGATGCTGACAGGGCAGCCCTGCACACAGAACGGCTTTTTGCAGTTCAGGCATCTCTGTGCTTCCGCTTCCGCTTCTTCTTTGTTGTAACCAAGGCAGACTTCATTGAAGTTTGTCGCTCTTACTTTCGGATCCTGTTCGCGGACAGGAACTCTTTTAAACATATCCATTGTCATGTCAGTTTCTCCTTTGTTCCCTCAGTCGCACATGCCGCAGCCGCCGTGATGGCTGTCGCCTTCCTTGGCCTGCAGATAGAGACGTCCTTCTTCGGTTTTATACAGAGTCATACGCTTCATCGCTTCGTCAAAGTTCACCAGATGACCGTCAAATTCAGGTCCGTCGACACAGGCGAATTTTACTTCGCTGCCGACGGTCAGACGGCAGGCACCGCACATGCCGGTACCGTCAACCATGATCGGGTTCATGCTGACGATCGTTTCAATGCCCAGCTCTTTGGTGAGCTGGCAGACAAACTTCATCATGATCATCGGGCCGATGGCAACGACACGGTCGAATGAATGTCCTTCGTCGATCAGCTGCTGCAGAGCGACACAGACGTTACCCTTGATGCCTTTGGAGCCGTCGTCGGTGCATACATGAAGGCTGGAGACCGCTGCCATTTCATCTTCGAGGATGATCAGGTCGCTGCTTCTCGCACCCTGGATGCAGTCAACGTCAACGCCGTTGTTCTTCAGCCATTTCAGCTGGCAGTAGACCGGAGCGGTTCCGACACCGCCGGCAATGAAACAGATTTTCTTGTTTTTCAGTTCTTCAACGGGCAGTTCTGTCAGATCGGAAGGTCTGCCGAGCGGACCTACCATATCATGGAAACTGTCGCCTTCTTCCAGGAGAGACATCCGGTATGTTTCACCGCCGATGACCTGGAATACGATCTGCACGATGCCTTTATCCGGATCATAATCGCAGATCGTAAGCGGAATCCTTTCACCGTCCGCATCGACACGGACAATCAGAAACTGTCCGGGCAAAGCGTGCTTTGCGATGCGTTCCGCTTCGACATCCATCAGATAGATGTTTGGTGCCAACTGTTCTTTTTTGATAATTCTGAACATACGAACCTCTTTTCTAAGTTTAATTCATCGTTATTATACATGATTATTTCAATCCTATCTGCATGAAAAAGATGGCCCGTGAAGTTCGTGCAGATGCAGGGCGTGCATGATATGATGAAATCAGAGGTGAGAAAATATGCTGAAAGGTGCAATCTTTGATATGGACGGCCTGATGTTTGATACCGAACAGATCTGGCAGAAAAACTGGAAACTGATCGCGGATGAAATGGGCGTCACTCTGGCAGAGGAGTTTAAATATAATATCTGCGGCACTTCCGGAGCGCTGATGAACAGCGTTATCGAAAAATACTACGGTGTGGAAGACGGCAGCGGCATCGCGGCTGACTGCAAGAAGCGGGTCCATGACGACCTGATGGAATCCACCCCGGAAAAACCGGGTGTACACGAGATCCTTGAATTCTTCCGGGATGCCGGCGTGCGCATCGCGGTCGCTTCCAGCAGCTCGGTGGAACAGATCAGACGCAACCTGCAGAACACGAATACCGAGGACTTCATTGAAGTCATCGTCAGCGGCACCGAACTGAAACGCGGCAAACCGGAGCCGGATATTTTCCTGACGGCTGCTGGAAAACTCGGAATCGATCCGCGTGAATGCTATGTATTCGAAGACGCGTTCAACGGTGTCAAGGCCGGCCATGCGGCAGGCTGCTGCACGATCATGATTCCCGATCAGATGCAGCCGACGGAAGAAATCCGCGCCCTGGCCGACGCGGTATGCGCTTCCCTGTTCGAAGCCCGTGATCTGCTGGCTTCCGGTGCTCTCTGATTCATCTTTGCAAACAGGTAGCAATACCTGTTTTTTATTTGTCCGTCTTGATATACTGGAAAAAAGAAACATGCAGGCATTATGCCGTATGGGAGGGAAAACAATGAAAAAATCATTATTGGCAGTTTTGGCAGTGTTCCTGCTTGCCGCTTGTGCAAAGCCATCTTCAACAGCAGATACACAGACCGGAACAGACAAACCGGCCGATACTGAGAAACCGGCCGAAACAGCTGAACCGTTAAGCTCCGATGAAATTCTGGATGTCGTGCTGAATGATGCCGGCATTTCCGCTTCCCGTCTTTCGGATATCAAAGTCAGTCTTCCTGACAAAGACGGCAATATCACCGTGACATTCGGTCTCAATGATCAGACGGTCACATATGTCGTCAACGAGACGACCGGAGAGATCGTCAGCAGCGATCTGCCGGAAGACGCTGCCGAGACGGTTCAGAAAGTCCAGGATCCGATGGAAGAGGCGATCAATGCCGCCTTCGACAGTCTGGAAGGCTACCAGGGCGGTGCGGAAAACATCGTTGTCAAACCGCAGGGTACTGTCATTACGGTTGAATTCGACTGGAATGGCGAACACCATACGCTGCAGTACGACACAGCGGCGCATCAGATCATTGAATAAGAAACGGTACTGAATATGCACGATATATTTATCAGTTATTCACACATTGACAAAAATATCGCCGACGCGATCTGTTCCACCTTTGAAAACCGCGGTCTGCGCTGCTGGTACGCGCCGCGTGACATTCAGCCGGGTGCCGACTGGGCGGATTCCATCATCCAGGCAATTGAGCAGACGAAGGTCATGGTTCTGGTTTTTACCAGTCATTCCAATCTGTCCAAGCAGGTATTAAGAGAAGTGAACAATGCCGTTGACAGCGGTGTGACGATCGTTCCGTTCCGGCTGACCAATGAAGAACCGGCGGCCGGTATGAAGTATTATCTTTCGACCGTGCACTGGCTGGATGCCATGAATTCAGAACTGCATTCCGCGATTGACGATCTCTATGGTCTGTGCCGGGTGCTTGTCGATCAGATGGAAGGCAGACAGCCTGCCGTCCAGGAGAAAAAACCGGAATACCCGGAACTGAAGGAAACAAAACCAACCAGGCCGTATATGCTGATCGGCATCATCGCCGTTGCGGCTCTGGCTCTTGTTGCCGTGTTCTTCCTGCTGAACCGGAAACCGGCGGAAGAACCGTCAGCCCAGACGGAAAACAGCGCGCCGGCCGTATCGAACGCGACCAGTGAAAACATCAGTATGGATGTAACCGAGACATATACGCAGGGCAACAGTCAGGGCAATCTGCAGAGCGGCGGCTATCTGGCCAGTGACGGGGAATGGTATTACTACCGCAGCAACGACCGCCAGCGTCTCTACCGCATGAAAGCGGACGGCAGCGGCGCGGAAATGTTCGTCGATGAACCGGTCAGCTGCATCAGTGTATACGACGGCTATGTCTACTATTATTCCAGTGGTGTCGATCCTTCCATCCAGCGGATCAAAACGGATGGGGGCGAACCGGTCAAGCTTCATTACGGACCGACCGAGGACACCCGCATCGTTAACGACAGAATTTATTATCAGGACAGTATGGACGGTCTGAATCTCTATTCCATGGCCCTGGACGGCAGTGACGTGCGGCTGGAGAACAATATCGACAAGGCATATTACTTCTGCCTGGACGGAACCTACATGTATTACAGCAACCAGGAGGACGGCGGTTATCTCTACCGTGTCAATATGGACGGCTCCGATCCCGTCTGCCTGTCCGATCATCGCATCGAAGGCATGACGATCGCCGGCAGTAAACTGTATTACAACGATCTCAATACCAACGTGCTGACATCATATGATCTGAGCACCGGCGAGATCGCTGAACTGGCCAATGATTATATCTATTATCTGAATGTCACGGATACCGGCATTTACGGCCACAGCGGCACATACGGCACGAAACTCTGCGCAATGCAGCTGAACGGCCTCGGCTTCCGTACCCTCAGCGAGGAAGACGCGGATCATGTCTGTGTCTGCGGCGATAAGATCTTCTATATCAGCAACAATACCGGCTATATCGTCAATCTCGACGGATCCGGCAAAATTGAACCGTGAGCCCTTTGGCCAAAAAGAAAAACGCCTTTCTTGCAAAGGCGTTTTCATCTGGCTTTTCAGTCTTCCGCGATGGCCGCGTTCAGAGCGATGCGCATCATATCCAGGAAGTTCTTTTCCCGCTGTTCGGCGGTCGTTTCTTCCTTGGAAACAAAGCTGTCGGAAATGGTCAGAAGGCAGGCGGCGTTCTTGCCGGTGACACGGGCGTTGGAGAACAGGGCGAAGCTTTCCATCTCCACAGCCACACAGTGTTTGTCTTCGATGACGGCTTTCTGATAATCCGCTGATTCATGATAGAAGACGTCAGAACTGTGAATGATGCCTTCGTGCAGCTTGATACCGAGATCCGAGGCGGCTTTGATCAGTTTGCCGTTCAGAGCGGCACTCGGATAGGTCATGTCTTTATCATATCCGCACTGCACTTTGGCATATGTCGTTTCCGAATAGGCGGCACTGGCCAGAACGACATCAAAGATCTTCAGTTCCGGAACATAGGAACCGGCGGAACCGACACGGATGATATTGTCGACATCATAGTGTTTGAACAGTTCGTATGAATAAATACCGATACTCGGCATGCCCATGCCGGAAGCCATGACGGTAACCGGCTTGCCGTGATAATAACCTGTATAGCCATTGATGGCGCGGATGCCGTTGACAAGGACAGGTTCGTCCAGGAAGGTTCTGGCAATAAAACGCGAGCGCAGCGGATCGCCCGGCATCAGAACGGTTTTGGCAATCTGGCCAATTGACGCTGAATTATGAGGTGTAGACATGATTATTGTTCCTCCGATGATTGTTTCTAAAAATCATTATACCTGTTTTTGTCAAATACGGTGAAAAATGATAACCTTATATCCGTATGAAAAACACATATCGTATCTTCGTCATCAATCCCGGCTCGACTTCCACGAAGCTGGCATTGTCCGAAAATGAAAACAGAGTTTTTGAAACGGATGTCTTCCATGATTCTTCCTTTCTGAAGACGCTTGGAACCATCAACGACCAGCTGGATTACCGGATGGAAGTGCTGCATCAGTTCCTGGCCGAAAATCACATCGACCTGCACGGCCTGGATGCCGTAGTGGGAAGAGGCGGCGGCAGTTATTCGGTACCCAGCGGAAGTTACCGCATCAGCCCTCAGCTTGTAGAGGATACAAAAAATGCCAAAGGAGGTCTGTACCATTCCTCCATGCTGGGTGTGCAGATGGCGGAAAGAGTTCAGCAGGAATTCGGCGGCATCGCCATGATGTGTGATCCGACGGTAGTCGACGAGTATCAGGATATTGCCCGGGTGACCGGCGTCAGCGGCATTTACCGGCGGGCGATCTGCCATGCTCTGAATCTGAAGGCGGCTGCCCGTCATTACGCCCGGGAGATCGGCCGGAAATATGAGGATCTGAATCTGATCGTCGCTCATATCGACGGCGGCATGACCATTACCGCCCATCAGAAGGGCCGGATGATCGACGGCAATGACGGCGGCGGGGGAGACGGTCCGTTTACCCCGACAAGAATGGGCTCACTGGCCGTGACCGACGTGCTGAATCTGCTCTATGACAGAGGCAAGGACGAGATCCGCTCCCTCTGTTCACAGACCGGCGGCCTTTCCTCCCATTTCGGGACATCCAATTCCGATAAGATCCACGCCCTTGTCGAACAGCATGACGAAAAAGCCGAACTGATCTGGCGGGCGATGATCTATCAGAACGCCAAAGCGATCGGTGCCATGAGCGCGGTTCTGAAAGGCCAGGTGGACGGCATCGTTCTGACCGGCGGCCTGATGCGGTTCGCGGATGTGCGGCAGATGCTGGAAGAGTACTGCGGCTGGATCGCGCCGATCACCTGTTATCCGGGTGAATTTGAAATGCAGGCCATGACCGACGCGGCGCTTCGCGTTCTGCGTCATGAAGAAGAACTGAAGGAATACAGCGGCAAGCCTGTTTTCGAAGGTTTCCCATTTGATCAGAAATAAAACGGGGTGAATGCCCCGTTTCTTTGTTTTATTTACTTTTTGGCGCCTTTTGAACCGCCGGCCTGATAGGTCATCAGCAGGTCCGTGTCGTAGGAGAAGGTCATCTTGGATCTTCTTCTTTCCCGGCTCAGTGCCTGATCGACCAGCCGGTCCATCAGCTGTGGGAAACTGACGCCTTTTTCGGTCCAGAGATAGAAGGCGAGCGATCCCGGAATTGTGTTGACTTCGTTGATATAGACCGTTTTGGTTTCCGCGTCCATCAGGAAGTCAATGCGGCATACACCGGAGATGCCGAGAACGCGGAATGCCTTCAGGGCAAGCTTCTGGATGTTTTCCGTTTCCGCTTCACTGAGCGGTGCCGGAACGATGCGCGAGGTGCTGGCCATGCCTTTGGAAGGACTGGCCGATTTCGCGCCTTTGGCAGCTTTGCCGCCGCCCTGGTATTTGTCCTTGAAGGAAAGAAGCTCATCGTGGGAAACACTCGCGACTTCTTCCAGCACGGACGGTTCGGCGTTATAAGCGTCACCGAGGACAGAGCAGTTGATCTCACGCATCGGCTTGACGACTTTTTCGGTGATGACTTTTTCGTCATACTGACGTGCTTCTTCGAAACATGCCAGATATTCTTCATCGTTGTGGGCTATGGAAATACCGACGGAAGAACCGGTGCGGGCCGGTTTCAGGATGACCGGGTAGATCAGTTTGTGAACCTTTCTGAGAACCGCGTCACGGTCCTCGTCGATTTCCGTTCCGTATACCCAGAACCAGTTGGTGATCGGCAGGCCGTTGTCATTGAGGATGTTCTTCTGCAGAACTTTGTCCTGGCCGACCGCCGCGCCGTACAGGTCACAGCCGGCATAGGGCAGTTTCAGCATTTCGAAGAAACCCTGGATCGTGCCGTCTTCACCGTTGGTGCCGTGCATGACGGGAATGGCAATATCAATGGTGCCCAGTGTTTTGGAACCGAACAGTCTGGTTTTCACCGGTTTGATGACGACCTGGTTGTCTTCTTTGACAATATCGATCTGAGTGGCTTCGGCAATCGCCTCATCAAGCTTGCGGCCGGTGAAGAAAGTGATGTCCTGCATCGCTTCCGAAGTATACATTCTGCGGTCTTTGGCAACGTAAACGGGAATGACATTGTATTTCTCTCTGTCCAGGGCTTCGATCGCCTGATGGGCAGAGATAATGGATACTTCATGCTCTACCGATTCACCGCCAAAAAAAACAGCCGTATTCAGTTTCATAGAAAACCTCCGTAAACTACCGATTTATTATAACCTAAATAACCTTTAATGAACATGGCGGAAGTGCATCTTACGTTTATCAGGAAACTGTATATAATAATACAGTGAATCAGGAGAACATATGAAAAAAGCATTGGTTTTAGCCGGCGGCGGCACCAAAGGAATATATCAGGTCGGCGCAATCGAAGCGCTGAAGGAAATCGGTGAGGATGACTGGAGTATCATCACCGGAACATCGGTCGGCGCTCTGAACGCGGCCATGCTGGTGCAGGGAGACTTCGACAGGATGGTCGACATGTACGAGCATCTGCAGGCTGACCAGATCGTCAACGGCTTTGTGCCGAATCCCGAAGATATGACGATCACCAACTTCATTCGGGAAAGAGAAAGTTTCATTCCTTCCCTGAAAGCGTGGATCAAAGACCGCGGTGTCGATATTCGTCCGTTCAAGGAAAACATGGCGAGTTACTACGTACCGGAGCGTTTCTTCGCGTCCGACATCGATTTCGGCTGTATCACTGCCGAGGCGAAAGGCCACGGCGGGGTGTATGTGACCAAGGAAATGATGAAGGAACACGGTCTCGAATGGCTGATTGCCAGCGCGTCTGCCTATCCCGCTTTTCCGATGACGAACATCGACGGGACCGATTATATCGACGGCGGTTATTTTGACAACTTTCCGATCGACTTCGCACTGCGGCTCGGGGCCGAGAAGGTGATCGCCATCGATCTGGAAAGCACACCAGCTCATCCGAATTTCATCGGCCGTGAGAATATCGTCTATATCAAACCGCATAAAGATCTGTTCAGCTTTCTTGATTTTGACAAGGTGAAGATGAACCAGGCCAGACGGTGCGGCTATCTGGACGTCATGAAAAAGTTCGGCATTCTGTATGGCGAACGCTACGCGTTCTCGCCGTTTCACCGGCCGGCTTTCTTTGACGAATGGTACCGCAGTGTCATGATGCTGGAAACAAGAGTGGCGCTGGCGGGCAATCTCAGCGAGCAGCTGAATTCCCGGCAGGTCATTACCGACCGTCTGAAGAGCCAGCTTCATGTCGACCATCTGCATCCCCGCCAGTATCTCTACGGTATGCTGGATGCGCTGATGGACGCCTGCTCGCTTGAGGAAGTCAAAGTCTATACATACGAAGAGGCGAGAAACCGGATCCTGGCTGCGTTCAGCGAAACGCTGAAGGAAGACTATTTCGTGCCTTCTCTGAATGTCGTGGACATCGCCTCGTATCTGACGTCGCTGGATACCTTCGGCATCATCGCCAAGCTGATCCACTGTCATTTCTACCCGGATCACATGGCCGGTTTTGAGAATGTTATACTGACGGTGGCACCCTTTGAGTATGCTCTGTCAGATCTGGCCGCGTTTATGATGAAGGAACTGGCCTGGGAGTGAAGGATATGAAAAGAATCGCAGTATTTGAAAAAGTCAGTTTTGCGCAGTTTCGCAAAGACTGGGAATTGTTTGAAGCCGGTAAGCCGGAAGAGGAGGTTCGCCGGATCTATGACGCCATCCAGCTGCCCAGAAGGGCGACAGCCGGTTCCGCCGGTTATGATTTTTACGCCCCCTGTGCGCTTTCCGTTGCGGCCGGTAAGGAAAAACTAATTCCGACCGGTATTCGTGCTAAAATAGAGACAGGGTATGTACTGATCCTTTTTCCGCGCAGTTCACTGGGGTTTAAATACCGTTTCCAGCTGGACAACACGGCCGGCATCATTGACAGTGACTATTATCATGCGCAGAACGAAGGTCATATTCTGTGCAAGATGATCAATGATTCACGAGAGGGAAAGGAAGTCTGCATCCCGGCCGGCAGCGGCATGGTGCAGGGACTGTTCCTGCCTTTCGGAATCACCGAGGATGATGAAGCGGAAGCCGTGCGGACAGGCGGATTCGGCAGTACGACTCAGAACAATTAGAAAGCAAGGAAAGCATGTACGAAGAACGTTGGAAACAGATTGACATAGATGAACCGATTCCGGAACATATCAGGGAAAAGATGGCGGAATGCCGCCGCCGCAGAATGATCCTGCCGGAAGAAAAATACATCAAGCGGCCGTCCCAGATCGAAGGGATCCGCAAAGCAGGCGTGATCAACACAGGTGTGCTGGACGAAGACGCAAAACAGATCCGGGCCGGTATGAACACCCAGGATATCGACCGTATCGTCGCCGAGTATACGAAAGAAAAGGGTGCCATCTGCGCGCCGCTCAATTACGAAGGCTATCCGAAGAGTGTCTGCACTTCGATCAATGAAGAAGTGTGCCATGGCATTCCTTCCCGCCTGAAGAAACTACATGACGGCGATATTATCAATGTTGACTGCACGACCATTCTGGATGGCTATTACGCGGATGCCAGCCGCAT
>JAEEGL017035162.1_pt1 | contig 28762 bp, 25 predicted proteins | sample 9134231 | NCBI WGS metagenome assembly JAEEGL01 (sample SAMN16246548, study PRJNA631951) | gut metagenome | biome: gut microbiome; feature: rumen; material: fiber-attached | host: Bos | place: Iran: Karaj | collected 2018-10 | reverse complement strand
ATTATGGCTTTAACACCAAAGAAAAAGAAAATTTCAGGTACTAAGAAAAAAGATAAAATAGTTTGGCAAAATAAAAAGCCTTGGAAAAGCGCTTTGACTGTTAATGCTAATAGCGGTAACGATTCTATTGACTTTAGAAAAAGCAACTATGCTAAAAATAAATTAAACGGTCAAAACGGTAATGATACTATAAGAGGCGGTAAAAAAGCTGACTCTATTAATGGCGGAGCAGGAAGCGATAAATTATTCGGTTATGCAGGTAATGATACTTTAATAGGCGGTACAGGAAACGACCAATTCACAGGTGGAAAAGGCTCTGATACCATTAAAACAGGTAAAGGTAAATCTAAGACTATTTATATAAGTAAAGGTGATGGTAATGATACTATTTATCATCAGGCAAATAAAACCACAATCAGTGTAAAAGGTGCTAAAGCAAGTGATAAACAAGCATTTGCCAGAAAAGGAAATGATTTAATCCTTACATATACTCACGCAGGTACAAAAACAAGTGAAGTATTAACATTTAAAAATTATTTTTCTCAAAAAAATAAAAATATATATTTAGGCAATCAAAAGCTCGCAACGTTAATAAATAAAAAAGGTATGACCATAACAGGTTCGGGTAATATTACAGGTACAAGCGGTAATGATACCATCTATGGCAGTGCGGGAAATGATGTTATAAATGGCGGTAAAGGCAGTAATACTATATATCTTAATAGAAAAGCCGGAACAGATACAATCAAAAACGGCGGAGGAAACGATACAATTGTATTCTCTCAAGAAAGCAATTTTGACAATTTCTCATTTATTAATAACGGAGAGGATTTAAAAATTGCAGCAAATGGAACAACTGCAGTATTAAAAGGTTATAACGCAGGTAAAAGCAGTGTTAAAAGTGTAAAAGCCGGAAATTTGAGCTTTAGTAAAATTATCCGAGGTAACGCTGATACGTATGAAGTACAGGGTTCAAACGGTAATGATTTATTTCTGTTCGATGATGATCATAGTCATAAAATATATACCGGAGCCGGTAACGACATTCTTTATCTAAACAAGGACTACAGTTATGATATTTATGCTGCTAAAGGTAATAATTATGTTGATGCATCAAAAGCAAACTCAACTACATTATATCTTAGCGGAATAAGCGGAAATGATACAATTTCACCAAATTGGGAGTATTATACATGTTTAGATTTTTCAAAGAACGAGGATGATACAGATAGTAATAATTATCAAATGATAAGGAAATTAGACATTGGCAATGATAACTTTTACAATTATGTATTAGCTCAAAAATCCGGTAATGATATTATTCTGAAAGCAATAAACGGAAAAACGGTTACAATTAAAGATTTTTATGGCAGAGATAAATATTCATATGTTCAGATAAATGATTATAATGGTACTTATTTTGAGCTTTACAGAGGAAGAAATGGAAATATCTTCTTTGCTACACCTAGTGTTGTTAAACTGGCTGCTTCTACTGATGTTGCAACCTTTAATGGGACTCAAAATAAATACATATACGGCTATGATGATATCGGTTACAATTTAACAATGAACAATGTTTCTAATAACAATATAAATGTTTATGGTGATGGCAGCATGAATATTAATATTCAAAATGCTAAAGAAAATTCTGTTGGAGTGGGCAGCGCCATACTTAATTATACAATTAAAGGCACAGATAATTATCTGTACATCAGCGAAGCACTTAACGGTTCGGTTGTTAATATAACAGGTAATAATAACTACATTGAAACAGATGATATTCAAAACTCAACGTTTAACTTGAACGGAAACGGCAATTATTTGTCATTAGATGCAGATAATTACGAAAGATCAGCTGTAATTACCGTAAATACACAAGGCTCAAATGAGGTTGACTTATATGCTGATTGCACTTCAGAATATAATGCCGGAGGTATAACATGGAATGTGAATTCAAAAGGTACGGATTCATTTAACCAAACCGATTACGGTAACGCATACTTTACTTATAAATATAACTTTACGGGCAGCTCCGGAAAAAATAAATTTATTAATGGCGGCTATTACAACACTATAGAAATAAATGGTACAGCAGATGCAGGAGAAATAAATATTGCAACCAAAAGGACAAAGGACTACGTTATTTGTCATAATAACGCCAGCAATTATATTTCTCTTATTGATTATGATATGGATGGAATGGATTTTCATTCTAATACCTGTGGTGCCGTATATTATTCATATGGCCCGAACATAAATATATATGGAACGAATGCTAATGCAACTGACCTTAATACAGAGGCATTTGCCAACAAAGTTAAGATAAAGACAAACAAAGAATACAAAACTTTAAATAATTTTGCTCAGTATTTTAGTGTTGGCGACAGCTTTACATTTGGCGGAGAAACCATGGGTTATATGAGTAATTTAACAAAAGATTATATTGTTAAAAATGCATATAGCCAAAATACATCATATTATAACTTCACATTTGCAACAGGCAGACACACAATTATTGATAAAGGCGGAAATGATGGTTTATATATTAACGAAGATGTTTCTGATACAAGAGTATATTTCAATATAAAAGCGGATAACTCCTATGACAATGATTTATTCTTCCTGAAAACTTCAGAATACGTTAATTTCATGAAAGGGGCTGATGTTAGCGGTTATGTTCAAGTTAAAAATGCATTTGGTACAGGAAAGATAGAAAATGTTACAATCGTAAATAACGATTTCGGTTTAGATTATGATACTTTAACATCAACCGCCGACGGTAGTTTGATTCAGGAAGTTGCAAGCTGGCTGACATCAGGTGGCAGAGGATTTGCCGATACCGCAGCTGTTTTGAGCTCGGGAACAGATGCTCAAAAAACAGCATTGTTTGCTATCTATGATAAACATGCAGTTTATAATGATGGTATTTGTAATTCCCCGTATTGGTCATAATAAAATATAAATTATTTTTAAAAAAGAGGGACATTTTTTGTCCCTCTTTTATTATTCACATTTTTCTTTGAAAGTTTATCAGGCATCGCCTGACAAATTTTCTAAAAATGGTTTTTCGGATTAAAGCAATTTTTATCTTTTTTTGTTTTGTATTTTGTATGAAAATAGCTTTCCCCAATGTAAATAATAATATTCATTTTGGCATACAAAACGGTATGCTTGCAAAAAACGATTATAATAATTATTTAAACCCTCAAAAAGAAGAAATCTCATTAAGTGATAATTCATCATTAAAACCGATGTCTTTATTAAAACATGAAATTGTAGCAAACAGGCAAAAAATGCTGGCGCCTATAAAGACAAAAGAAGAATATGATGAATTATTAAAAGAAATATTAGGTTATGAAGCTCCTCCAAATCGAAACGGATTAAGCGAACCCGTTATACAAATATTTGATTATGAAAATTCCGATAAATGTTTAAAAGGCTTGATTGCGTATTGCGGCGGCTGGGATTTATCCAAAATAATTAATTGCTGGCTTACGGGCAGAACCTTTCAAAACAATCAAAATCTTAATGATGAACAAATTGCAAATATAATAAGATGCATGGATTATTCTTTGGAAAAATTAGATGATATTTACGGCACATATAAAGGCATTGTATATAGAAAAGGCTTCTTTAATCCTATAACGGATAAACAATTTTATTCAACCTCTGAAGAAGCAATAAAAGCGGTAAAACATTCAGGAAAACATATTCCTTCTTCGGATAATCCTTATTCTATTATCAAAGTTAAAAAAGGACACGATATAAAAGCATTTCATTTGAATGCTAATTCTTGTTTATCAAGGAATTTTGCTCAAAAAGAAAAAGAAATATTATTGGACAGACATTCCGAATTCCGCAAAATTCCAGAGTGCGAATACAATGATGAAGATAAGAAATTAGTGGAAATGCTTCTTGCTCAAGCAATAAGAAAAACTGATGATATCAGTGAAAAAGATTTAAACAATGTTTTAATGCATAATCAGGATTTATTAAAACACATCTCAATCTGGGAAGAAATTGATTAAGATTAAATGTTATGTTGGTAACAACAATCTTAAAAACACAAGAAAAGCAAGTAGACCGGTCATTGCCTGACATATAAACTCTCTTAATCTTTTCTAAATTGAGGCAATATTTATACCGTTAAATCTATCATTTTAGATTTCGTTTTACGTTCGGTTGTTTCTATAAGTTCAGGTATTCTATCCGATTCTAAGTACAACTTCTCTGAAGGTGCCTGATAAAATCCGCATTTATCAATATAAAACGGTATTGCTGTTTCTAATGGTGCTGCAACTTTAAAATTTTTGCCGTTCCGATATATATTTAATCCTATTCCTGATAACAAAGCTAATCCTGCATATTTATATCTGCCGCTTCTGTCTGTTTCTATATATTTTATATTCATTCCGTCAGCTTCATCAGATACCTGACTCATTCCGACCATATCTCCTTTATTTGTTTTTATAAAATAAAAATGATTAAGAACTTTTTTATTCGGTAATAGCTGAAAAAACATTTTACTTTTCATATTATTCTCAATAATATCCTTAAAACCCCATTCTCCATTTGCTGATTTTAGGTCTTCAACATCGTCGGCATTTTTGCAATCATATTCATAAACAGTTGCAGGAACTGCTTTTTTCTTTTGATTGTCTATTATATGGCATTTCGCTACAGGAATTTTTTTACCGAATGAAACAGGATAAATAAACATTTTAATTTCTTCCTTCAAAGAAAATAAAACTTAAAAATTTTATTTTTTGCGTCAGCTATAATTCGAATTTTTTACTGTTTCGTTTAATTACTTTATTTTGGTATTCCTTGTCATAATTATATTTGTAGCCGTTTACAAGACTTTTAACTATGGCATTAGAAAAAGTACCTCTTGCACTCCAATATGAAGTATGTGCAAACGGAAACATTCTTTTGCTCCATACGCTTGAATTGTCATATATAAAGCCTGTAGGATTATTTAAGTCTATATTTAAAATAGCTTCCATTTCATCAGCAGTCAGATTTCTGCTTGTAGGAAAACCCAAAGGGTCTTCCCTAAAGTTAACAGTCAGCATAACAATGCCGTTTTCCATAATGTATTTAACCATTAACTTATTATAATAATTAAGTTCGTAGTTTTGATCTGCTATATCAGAATAGAAAAGCACAAGCGGGCTTGCATAATTGACTGTACCCCTTATTTTCCCTTTAGGTGCACAATATAATTCCGTTGCATCATTTAATTTTAAAAGATTTTGCTTTAATAAATCCTTGTTTTGATTGATTACAATATCACCTGCTACAGATAATGAACCTATACCTGAATGGTTATATGAAAGAGCAGAAATACAAGTGTCTTCAATATTATTGTTTCTGACAAGTTTTTTTATGTCATCATCTGCATTTAAATTATTAAAAAGTTCTTCAATATTAATGTATCTCAGTTTATTGAATAAGTATTCATAAGCTACAAATGTACCTGCCGAATATCCGTATAAAACTATGTCATTTCCCTTATCTGTTTCAAGTTTTATTTTTTCATTAAGTTCTTCCAGTATTTGAAACATATTATGCGGTTTCTGAACCCATATTGCATCATGGAGAAACTGTGTAAGCAAGTCACGAACAATATACGCACCTGTTGAGCTTATTGCTTTTGATAGTTCCAATTGGTCTTTTACGAATACCAAATCATTATGGCTTTTATATCCCCAGAAAAATATTACGGGTTTTTCTTTGATTTTTAATTCATAATTTGGAAAATATTTTTTTATATCTTTATTCTTTAAAAACTTTTTTCTTAATACCGGATGAAGTTTCTCAATTCCTCTTTCATACCAGTTTTTCATCTTCGGGTTGTTGTTATTCGAACCGTTTATATATACAAAACTCACTTCATTTGCTGCAAATGCCGAATTAGTAATAACAAATATTAGTAAAAATAATAAAAACTTTTTCATAATAATCCTTTTCAATTAAAAATATTATATAAAAAAACGGCGAAGATATCTTCGCCGTCAATTTTTTTTTTAAATAAACTTAACCAATTACAGGAGGATTAAATGTTCTTGCTGCTAAATCCTTATCGTACATTAATAAAGCTTTCTTATCATCACCGATTAATTTTAATGTAGAAAGAACGTCGTTTACGCTTGCTTCTTCTTCAACTTGTTCTTTTATATACCAGTCAAGGAGATGAAGAGCTGCTCTATCCTTTACTTCTTCTGCTACATCTGCAAGATGATTTATTCTTGAAGTAACATATTCTTCGTGTTTTAAAACTTGTTCAAATACTTCTATAATTGTTTTACCTTCAATTACAGGTTTATCAATAGCTTCTAAAACGCAATCTCCGCCTCTTTCATCAAGATAATTTAACATTCCCATTGCATGAGCGTGTTCTTCCTGAACTTGAACATCAAACCAATTAACAAATCCTTTTAAATTCAATTTTTGAAAATATACTTTCATTGCCAGATATAAATATTCGGAATAAAATTCCTTATTTATCTGGTCATTAAATGCTTTTTCTAATTTTTCATTAATCATAATCTGTCTCCTTTCGGAATAATTTTACCATTAAAACAAAACGGGAGAGAAAATATTTCTCTCCTGTTTATTAAGATTGAGCTATAGTCTCAGACATGTTAGAAATTAGTTGATTTTTATTTTTATATATTTTAAAAATACCAAAACTCAGTCCGAGTATAACTCCGAGCATAAGTAATTTATACATTATATTCCTCCCCTAAATTACCTTAATATGGTATACGGGAAAATAAAAATAAACTATATACAACTATACATAGGTTGAATTAATTATTATATTTTTTTTAATAAAAATCTAGTCGGTAAAACGATACTTTATTAAAGTAATAATAGCATGAATGCCGTCTTTCCAGTTGATTTTTTTGCCTTCATCATGTCCTCTTCCGAAATATGAAATAGGCACTTCTTTAAGCCTTACTTTCTTTTTCATTAATTTTGCCGTTATTTCAGGCTCAAAATCAAATCTGTTTGATTTTATTGTAATGCTTTGAATTAACTCTCTTTTAAAAGCTTTGTAGCAAGTTTCCATATCAGTTATTTCAGCACCAAACAAAATATTTGTGAGCATTGTTAAAAACAGGTTAGCTAATTTATTCTTTAAAATAAAATTTTTAGAATTTCCCGTATTTTTAAATCTTGAGCCGTATACAACATCGGCTTCATCATTAATTAAAAACGGAAGCAGTTTATCATAATCATCAGGAAGGTATTCTAAATCCGCATCCTGAATTACAACAAAATCCCCTGAGGCTTCTTTAACCGCAGTTCTTATAGCAGCACCTTTGCCTTGGTTTCTTTCATGAAACAGTACTTTGTATCTGTTGCTTAATTCCTTTAATATTTCTGTTGTTCCGTCTGAAGAACAATCATCTACCATTATTAATTCTTTTTCCAAACCTGCAAAATTTGCTCGTTCTATTTTTTCTATAATGGCATTTATGGTATCTTTTTCATTATATACGGGCATTATAATACTTACTTTGGGCATGTTTTTTATTTCTCTATATTAATTAATACAATTATATTGTATAATAGAATTGTTAGTTTGTTAAGGAAATATATGCCTAAAAAGCATAATAATCTATTAGAAGAAACCGTAGAAAATGCTAATTGCATATTAAAAGAAGCAATTGAGCTTTGTAACACGGAAAATTATACTGATGCTGTGAAAAATTTGTCATCAGCTCATAAAATTTTTCTTGCATATAAAGATATAGCAAGTGTATCTGTATGTCTATCGTTAACAGGACTGGCTAAATATCTTTCAAAAGAGGAAAATTATTATAAGTCATTGTTGTTAATAGAAGAATCAAAATTTTTAGCTGAAAGTACAAACGATAAAACTACAATTGCGGTTAACAGGTTTTCATTTGCATACATATATTTTCTTGAGAATAAATATAATGAAGCACTGTTTTATCTTACGGCATCTGTCGAATATCTTGATAAATATATGCAATTAAAAATCAAAGCATATGAACTGTTATCTTCAATATATATGAACTTACAGAATACAAAAATGGCATATGAAAATTTGGATATTGCTGCAAGATTGGCGGCTAAATACGGATACAATAATGATTTTAACAGATTAACGGCTATTATAGAAAATTTTACAAATTCAAATTCAGATATAACAACTCATTTTAAACATACCGAAAATTATTCTAAGGATTCAAAACAAAATACAACATTGCTTTTGGCATTATCTAAAATAGCAAGAACAGTTAATGCTGAAGCAAATCTGGATAAACTTTTGATTACAATTGCGGAACAAACAAAACTTGTAATTAATGCCGACAGATGTAGTGTGTTTTTGTATGATAAAGATAAAAATGAATTGTGGTCTAAAGTTGCACTTGGAATGGGTAGTGAAGAAATAAGATTTTCGGCGGACAAAGGATTTGCCGGCTATGTTGTAAGAACAGGCGAAACACTTAGAATACAAGATGTTTCAGGAGACAGCCGTTTCAATAAAGATATAGATAAACATACCGGATATAAGACATATAATATGCTCTGTATGCCCATAAGAAATATTAAATTTGAAATAATAGGCGTATTTCAGGTTTTAAATAAAAAAGACGGCGATTTTACCGATGCGGATGAAGAAATACTGCTTGCCATAGGAACTAATGCAGGAATTGCAATAGAAAATAACGTTTTATTTAATATTCAGCAAAAAATGTTGCAAGAGCAACAAAAATTGTTTGCAGGATTTATTGATACACTGGCTGCTTCTATAGATGCCAGAGATAAGATTACACTTGGTCATTCAAACAGAGTTCGTTTATATTCCGAATTTATTTCCAAACAGCTTGGCTTAAATAAAGATTTATCGGAAATTATATCAAAAGCCGCAATGCTGCATGATATAGGTAAAATAGGTATAAGAGATTCTGTTTTGCAGAAAAAAGGTACTCTTACTAAGGAAGAATACGAACATATTAAAGAACACGTAAAAATCACTTATGACATTTTACGCAAAACAAATATGAATTCACAGTTTGCAGAAATAGCTGAAATAGCCGCATCACATCATGAAAAATATGACGGAACAGGATATTTCAGAGGTTTAAAGGGTGAAGAAATACCTTTTGGCGGTAGAATATTAGCTGTAAGTGATGTTTTTGATGCTGTTACTTCAGTTCGTCACTATCGTGACAGAATGCCGATTTTAGAAGCTATAAACATTATTATAGAAGGAAGAAACAAGCATTTTGACAGTAAAATTGCGGATGCATTTTTAAAACTGCCTTGTGATATTATTACGGATGTATTAATTTCCGAATATGATATGCATCAAAAAGAAGAAGACAGAAAATTATTATCTTCAATTAATTTGAGACAATTTGCGGAAATATTATCAAAGAAAACACACTCTTCTAATGAAAAGAAAATTATTGATGTGTTTAATTCGTATTATATACGTAATGCGCAAGACGTAATAGTTTAAGGGTATTTATTATGTATAAAGTATTAATAGTAGAAGATCATGCATTAATAAGATTCGGATTAAAGACGGCTTTCGAGTCAAAAGATTTCATTGAAAAAATTTATGAAACATCAAATGCCGAAGATGCTATTTCTCTTGTACAAAATCATGAAGTAGATGCTGTTATTATGGATTTGGGGCTTCCTGCTATGAACGGAATAGAAGCAACAAAGCTTATAAAAGGTATAAATAAAAAAATAAAAGTAATTATATTAACATCACATAACAGCGAACAGGAAGTGCTGGAATCCGTAAAAGCAGGTGCAAATGCCTATTGCTCAAAGGATATAAACCCTGATAAACTCGCAGACATAGTTTTATCTGTAATTGAAGGTGCTGCTTGGTTTGATCCAAAAATTGCGAATGTTGTTTTAGATTCGGTTTCAAATAATACGGTAATTCCGAATTATATGCTCGACAGTAATTATAATCTTACGGATAGAGAACAGGAGGTACTTGAATATATATGTGAAGGGCTAAATAACGGAGAAATTTCAAAGATACTTGATGTAAGTATAAATACCGTAAAAGTTCATGTCAGCAGTATAATTCAAAAACTCGGAGTGGAAGACAGAACACAGGTAGTAGTAAAAGCACTTAGAAATAAGAATTTTTTATAAAAAGTTTTATACTTATTTTGTCATTGCGAGTGATAGCTTAGCAATTCGGCTGATGACTACTTATAATGTTAATCATATGCATTTGTGATACTTTCTTGTGTCGATAAGAAAGTATCTAAAAAACTTCCGCTCGAAACTCCATTCGTTAATAAATAGTAGTTGCTATACATTGGTCTCGTAAACCTGCTTCTTTCGGAAGCTCAGACAGTACTTGACGTGTTGTCGTATAGCAAAATATTTATTGCTCATTACCTTATGGGCGGTTTTTATTTTTTTTGACAAATACTAACTATATTATTATTTATGTATTTTTATGGGAAATTTAATACTAAATTAAGTTTGTTTGTGTTACCATAAATTTGATTATGGTTAATTTGGACATGTCGAAATATTCAATAGTAACAATGGAAGAAGTGCCATCAACTAACAGCTATGCACTTCAAAATATAGCATTTTTAGATGATAGAACTGTTATTTATACAACCAGACAAACTTCCGGTCGAGGCAGATATAACAGAAAATGGATGTATGATGATTCCGAAAACATCTATATGTCTTTTGTTCTAAAACCTGAAATTATAAACAACTACCCATTCCCTAATTTAACTCAATATCTGTCTGTAGTCGTCTGCAAAATATTAGAAAAAGAGTTTAATATGCTTCCTGCTATCAAATGGCCTAACGATATTCTGGTAAATAAATCAAAAATTTCAGGCATTCTTGCAGAATCATATACGGAAAATAATTCTATAAAAGGTATTGTTCTCGGTCTCGGATTAAATGTAAATTTAAAGAATGAAACCATTGAAAAAATTGACCAAAAAGCAGCTTCCATTTTTAGTTTAACAGGGAAAAATTATGACTGCGATAAGCTGACAAGAAAAATTTGCGATGAATTTTTTGAAAATTATAATGAATTTTCGGAAAAAGGATTTGAATATATAAAAGATGAATATATTTCAAGATGTTTTTTCCTCGGAACAAACATCAAAATAAGCGAAAACGGAGAAAAGAGAGAATATTATGCCAAATCAATAGATGATAAGGGCTTTTTAACCGTTTTAGATAAGTTTAATAATGAAAGTAAAATAGTTACAGGAGATGTTTTATGTTAAATCAAGGTTTGACAACTATGGCAACGGGGATGGGAACTGTATTCAGTTTTCTTATTATACTGTGGTTTGCGGTATCTATGATGGGAAAAATTGTAGGATATTTAAACAAAATATTTCCTGAGGCAATTGAAACAGCAAAAACTACTGTTAAACAAGTTTCGGCTGATGCTGAAGTTGCAATTGCAATTGCGGCAGCAAAAATGAAAAGATAGTTATATATTATTTTATAAATTTAGAGGGAGAAAAAATGGCTAAAAAACTGATTAAAGTGATGGATACATCTTTTAGAGACGGTTTCCAATCAATATATGGAGCTAAGGTTCTTGTTGATGATTTCATTCCTGCACTTCAAGCAGCTGTTCAAGCAGGTATAAAACATTTTGAAACAGCAGGCGGTGCAAGATTTCAAGCTCCGATATTTTTCTGTAATGAAAATGCATTTGAAACAATGGATAAAATCAGAGCTGCTGTAGGTCCTGATATTAAGCTGCAATCTTTAGCAAGAGGTGTTAATGTTGTAGGTTTGAACTCTCAGCCAAGAGATGTTATTGATTTACATGCAAAAATGTTTGCAAAACACGGAGTTAATGTTATCAGAAATTTTGATGCATTAAATGATGTTCATAATTTGATTGATTCTGCCAAAAGTATTAAAAAATACGGTTTGCAGCACGAAGTAACTATCACAATGATGGAACTTCCATATGGCTGTGAAGGTGCACATGATGTTGCATTCTATGAAAAAGTTTTAAGAAATATCTTAGATGCAGGTATTCCGTTTGATTCTTTGGCATTTAAAGATGCATCAGGTACATCAAACCCAAGAAAAGTATATGAAACAGTTAAAATGGCTCGTGAAATTCTTGGTCAAGATGCACATATCAGATTCCATTCTCATGAAACAGCAGGTACAGGTTTAGCTGCATACTTAGCTGCTTTAGACGGCGGTGCTGATGGTATTGACCTCGCTATGAAACCTGTTTCAGGCGGTACAGGGCAGCCGGATATTATTTCTATGTGGCATGCATTAAAAGGTACAGATTATGACTTAGGTCTTGATATAAAGAAAGTTATGGAAACGGAAGAAATCTTCAAAGAATGTATGAAAGATTATCCTATTTCTCCGATTTCTTTAGCTGTTAATCCGATTTTAATTCAAGCTCCGCTTCCGGGAGGTGCAACGGCTACAACTGTTAACCAACTAAAAGATATGGGTATGCTTGATAAATTCCCGAAATTAATTGCAAATATGAAAGAAGTTGTTGCAAGAGGCGGGTTCGCAACATCTGTTACACCTGTTTCTCAATTTTATGCTCAACAATCTTTCTTAAATACAATATCAGAACAACCTTGGGAAAATGCTAACCCGGGGTATGCGAAAATGTTATTGGGTTACTTTGGTAAAACACCTTGTGAACCGGACCCCGAACTTGTTAAATGGGCAAGCGAAAAATTAAATATGCAGCCTACAACAGAACATGTTGTTGATTTAAATGATAAAGATCCTGAAAAGGGTTTAAAATCAGCAGAAGAAAGATTAAAAGCTGCAGGTTTACCTGTAACGGATGAAAATTTATTTATTGCAGCAGCCTGCAAAGACGGAAATGTTGATAAAGGTATAGATTTCTTACTAGGAAAAGGCGTTGTTTCCGTAGATAAAAGTGCTAATAAAGCCAAAGCAGAAGCGGCTGCAACTTCATCTTCAGACGGATGCACAGTTACAGTTAACGGTAAAAAATATACAGTCAAATTCCAAAACGGTAAAGCAGTTGTTAACGGCAAAGAATATGATGTTGAAGTTAAAGACGGAATTGAAGAAACTGCATCGTCTTCTGTTGCTGCAGGCGAAGGAGTTGAGGTTAAAGCTCCAATGCCCGGTGCTGTATTAAGAGTAGAAAAATCAGTCGGTGATACGGTTGAAGAAAATGAAGAAATACTTGTTATTGAAGCTATGAAGATGGAAACACCTATTAAGGCACCTAAAGCAGGTAAAGTTACTTCTATAACAGTATCACAGGGAGATAAAATAGCTACAGGCCAAGTAATGGCTACTGTAGGCTAGGAGGTTGAAAATGCAAATAACAGACGGATTAATTGAATTATGGCATTCAACCGGTATTTATAACTTTATACAAACAGCACACGAACAAGTTGAAGGAACAGGTGTTGAACAATTCCTTTCTCATTTCGGACAGCCGATAATGATTCTTGTCTGCTGTTTCCTCCTCTGGTTAGGGATTAAGAAAAAATTTGAACCGTTATTACTTGTTCCTATAGCATTTGGCGGTTTATTATCAAATATTCCGATGCCTTTAGGCGAAGAAATCGCAGGGCCTAACGGCTTTTTGGGCATTATATTTGCGGCAGGTATTGATAAAGGTTTGTTCCCGTTAATAATTTTTATGGGTGTAGGTGCAATGACGGACTTTGGTCCTTTGATTGCTAACCCGAAAACATTATTACTCGGCGGTGCTGCTCAATTTGGTATTTTTGGTGCTTTACTATTAGCAATTGTACTTGGATTTGATATGCAAGCTGCAGGTTCAATAGGTATTATAGGCGGTGCGGATGGGCCTACATCTATTTACGTAACAACTAAATTAAAACAGGAACTCTTAGGCTCAATAGCAGTTGCAGCATACTCATATATGGCACTTGTTCCCGTTATTCAGCCGCCGATTATGAGATTGTTAACAACTAAAGAAGAACGTAAAATTCAAATGACTCAATTAAGAGAAGTATCAAAGAGAGAAAAAATAGTATTTCCTTTAGTTGTACTTATCCTTTGTTTAATATTTTTACCTTCCGCATGTCCGTTAGTTGGTGCATTAACTTTCGGTAACTTATGCAAGGAATGCGGCGTAACAGACAGATTATCCGATACAATGCAAAATGCTCTAATAAACATTGTTACAATATTCTTAGGTTTAACGGTAGGTTCAAAACTGCAGGCAGACCACTTCTTAACAATAGAAACATTAAAAATATTATTACTGGGTATTATTGCCTTCTCATTAGCAACGGCAGCCGGAGTAATAATGGCAAAGATAATGAACTTATTCTTAAAAGAAAAAATCAATCCTTTAATAGGTTCTGCAGGTGTATCTGCTGTTCCTATGGCTGCAAGAGTATCTAATAAAGTTGGTATGGAGGAAAACCCTCAGAACTTCTTATTAATGCACGCAATGGGACCGAATGTTGCAGGTGTAATAGGAAGCGCTGTTGCTGCAGGTGTACTGCTTTCGATTATTCCTCACTAACAATTAATAAAAAATATTTAATCGGTGGGCATAAACCATATGTTCACCGATTTTTTATGTATATTCATTAACAATATTTGCTTAATTTTCTATATGCTTCTTCTCTGTTTTTGCCCGGATAAGTGAATATAATCGTATCTTTAGGGAAATATTCCATGTTTCTTTCGATGCTGGCTTTTTGGTTAATAGTTCCATTACTATTTAAAACAGGAGGAATGCCCAAACAGCCTAAAGTAGTACCTTGTCCGTTTTTAACGTAGTGTATTACGCAACGTTTGCTATAAATATTATCGTTGATTCCTTTTTCTAAACCATACAGATTTAAACCCGTATTCCAATGTTTTGAAGATTTATATGCATCTCCGACTTTTACATAGCCTGATAAGGTTGCACCGGAGCCATTTCTGTTTGCAGCTTCTATGCTTGAACCCATACCGTTTTTACCCAGTAAAACTTTAGTTGAATATAAGAACTTCTGGTTTTTCATATCAATTATATAGCATTGTTGATTTCCTGAAGGATCAAATATCGCAAGACGACCGTTGCCTTTGTCCTCTAAGTTTTTATAACCTTCAAGGGCAAATTTAAATACGTCATAATTTAATCCTTGCTCTTTTAATCCTAAATTGTTATACAATTGTTCAGGATTATCTAAACTATTTACGGAATTTTCGCTTTTTGTTTTTTCTGCTCGTTTTACATTTATTTGATTATTGATTTCATCAAGTTCTGCTTGTTTTGCTGTAACCGCTTCTTTTGCTTTGCTGAGTTCTTCTGTTTTTACTGTTTCAATATTTGCTTTAGCTGTATTATATTTTTCCATCGCTTCTTTAGTTTCAGGCTTGCAAGTTTTAAGAATTTCTTCTTCTATTGCAGCTTTTTCTGTTTCTAATCCTGATAATATTTCTTTTTCATTCGCTAAATCGGTTTCTAAATCTGATTTTTCATTTTTCAAATCAGTTAACTTTTGTTCATCTTCTCTTAATTTTGTTCTTGCAGTTTCTAATTGAGATTGAACACTTGCTTTTTTTGTTGCTATTTCTGATTTTGTTTTTTCATCATCACTTGATTGAGAATTTAAAGAGCTTAAAGCAGATTCTAATGCTGCAATATTAGAATTATCAGAAGCTATTACTGAATTCTGAGCGGTAATTTCGTTTTCTTTTGAATTAATATCCGATTCTAAAGAATTAATTTTAGTTTCGGAAGCGGCTATTTTTGTATCGTTTTCTGCTTTTTTATCTTTTAATTCTTGCGAAACCTGTTCATCTTCTTCTAATGCTTTATCGTAAGTTTCTTTTGCCTTATCGGCATCTTCTTGAGCTGCTTTTACATTTGCATTTTCGCCGGAATATACTTCATCTACAGCATTTTGAACTGTTTTTAATTCACCTTCTTTTTCGGTTTTCTTAGCTTCTAATTCTTCTAATGATAAATTATCAATATTTGTATTAGATGAATTTAATGTATCAGTACCTGATGTATTTGTAGAATCTGTTGAACCGCTTGGACTCTTTGAGCCGCCTGATTTTGTTGAACCGGTTGAACCGGTTGAATCGGTAGAATCTGTTGAGCCTGCTGAGCTTGATTCGTCTGTTGCTGCAGGTGCTTCCGGAATTTCAGGTGCTGCAGACGGTGTCTGTTCGATATTACCGTATGTGCCGTCTTGAATAGCTTGAGTCGCAGCAAATATATCATTCAGTGAAATATTTGCATTATTTTCGTCTAAACCTTTGATATTATTCAAAAATTCATTAATTTCATTTTCGTCTAATTTGCCGTCATTAGTTTTATCTAATGTCTCAATAACAGATTTATCATTAAATAAATCATTTAAAATATCATTTATACTTGCATTATTTGTGCTGTCAGCATTTACTATTTGTCCGTTAACTATATCCATATTAAGCAAATCAGTGATATTCATAGAAGAAATATCATTATTTGCACCAAGTTCATCTTTTAAATAATTTTGAAATTCTTGAGAGTACATAAAGATACTGGTATCATCCGTACCAATATTATATTTTTTATTAGATATTTTTTCCAAGTTTTCAAGGTAATTTCCAAATCCTTGAATCAGAAAACTAAAACGCATCTCTCTATGTCCTCTTAAATAAATAAAGGCTATTTCTCCATGCAGAATTGACTTTTGAGGACTAATTTATTAAAGATTATTAACAATAAAAAAGACCATCCGATTAGGATGGTCTTTTTTAAATCTTTATATTTACTAGGCAGCTACACCTTTAATCTCTGTTATAAGGTAATTTGCAATCCATTGAAAATCGCTGTTTAATTTTGCAGCTCTTTCGAGATAATCAATTGAAGATTCACCGATTCTTATGAGAACCATTGCGACAATTCCTCTTGTTCTTCCTTTTACAACTTGAAGAGTATCTACCAAAGAAGGAACTGCTTCTTTACCAATACTTACTAATTGATTTTCAATTTCGTTTTTAATATTGTTATCTGCATTTTCCAGTTTATTAATATATTCGTTAATTGGTGTTAATATTGAGTTCATAAATCCTGCCTCTTTTATAGTTTTCCAAATCTTCCTATTATATTATATGGGAAAAAATTAAAAATCCCGTTTTTTTAATATATTCTTTATATCAGGGCTCTATCCCAATAATAATAAGTGTTTTAATTACAATTACTATTGTAATTATTCTTTCTAATCCATAAAAAATAGCCTAAATATATAGGTTTAATATTATACGTTAGTATATTTTTTTTAACTCCGTATACAAGTACACTGAAAATAGCTCAATTTTTTGAGATAAGGAAGTATGTTACAAAGGGAAGACTATTACGGGGTATTAAAATGCTAGTTGAAAGATATATAAACGGATTAAATCAAAGAAGCAGACTTGAGTTTAAAAATGTATCAAAAGATGTAATTCCTTGGCTGGAACAGACTGCGGCAGAAAATAATTGTACTATTGATAAAAGGGAATGGAAAAGTAAATATAACAGCTATGTTATTTATGATTATGAACCGTTTTGTTCTGACGGGTTTGAAATTAATATTACGGTATCTTCGCATGATGTTAATTATTTGTACTTTTTAAAATTTTTATATAATAATAAACTTGATACTATTGAATATTTAAATAATTGTATTGCAAATTAATCTGAAAGGAAGCAATATGGAAGAAAATAACGAAAATAATAATATTACAGAAAATACAGAACAAGCTGCAAATACAACAACAGAAAGAAAAAATATATGCTTTGAAAATCATTGTTGGAAAATGTGTCTTGCAATGGTACTTGCAGCCTTTTTTGGCAGTTTTCTTGCCGTATATTTTGTTGCAGATCAAATAACGGAAAGGCAAGCAAAAAGTCAAAAAGTCTATATTAAAGAAGTAAACCCGTTTTCACACGACAGGTACAGAAAAAAGATTAATGATTATGACAAAATATATGAAAAGAATTTAAGAGAATTTGAACGTGCATTTGAACGTGCAAACAGATTTGAAATGCCGGCAATGCCTGATTTTTTAATGAATACCGTTAATGTAAAAACAGAATTAGAGGATGATGAATATAAAGTAATTGTTGATTTAAAACCTTTTGAAAATGATGAAAATAAAGTACACTATAATATTTCGGGAAGGAAACTTACAATTTTCGGGAAATCATATGTAAAAGATAAAGGATACGAAGAAAATGTATCTTTCTCTCAAGATTTAATATTACCTGAAAATGCAGACAAGACAAAAATAAAAAAGGAAAAAGACGGAAATAAACTTATAATATCGGTTCCGTTAAAATAATTGATTATTTTATAAAATATAGAACAGACTCACATTAGTGAGTCTGTTTTTATTTTAGCATTTCATTAATTATACTGTTACAGAATACCGCTATTCTTTGTTCAAAAATTTTACCTTTAACACTTGTATAATAATCTCTTTTCCACCAATTAGGAGCATAATCTTCTGTGGGGAAAGGCAATTTTAAAATATAAACATTTTCTAAATTTATATTGTGTACAACATCATGTGTATCAATTACTGCAACAGAAAATGGTCTGCCGCTTCTTATGCGTAAAAGCTGAGCATACAAGGACATTATATCTTCAGAATCTCCCGGCATTTGAACAAACAAAACAGGAGTTGCTGATTTCATGGCTTTTTGGAAATTTTCAATTCTGTTTAAATATTGATTGATTAATTTATCTTTATCATTTTTTTTAAATCGTTTATCATGACTGAATTCAATACAATTAGGAGCTTTAATCCAGTATTTGCCGTTATATTCCAAATCATTAAAAAATTCATTAAAATCAGTTCTTAATGTTTTTGTAACTTCTTTCATCCCAAATACAGCCATATCAAAAGGATATGAAGGTTCTCCCTGTATTTTAAGCGGTTTTACTTTCCATCTTGTTAAAATTGTACGTGGCATACAATTTTGCCCTAACGGAATTATATTAATGTTTCTTTTTTTGCAAAATAAACTCATAGTTTAATAATAATCAAACTATAATAATTTTTCAATTAAATCTTTTTAAAAACGATGCTATATTGTATAATTTTTGTGGGAGATTTTATGAGAACTTATATAAAAGATTATATTTTACTTACAATAGGTGCATTAATATATGCATTTGCAATTGAAGCCTTTTTTGTTCCGAGTCATATTATTGACGGAGGCATAACCGGTGTTTCAATGATTATAAATAAATTAACATCAAAACCTTTAGGTATGTTCATTGTTGCAATAAACTTACCATTTGTAATCTTAGCATTGCAAAAGTTAGGAAAAAGATTTGTTTTTTCAACTTTTTACGCAATTATAATATTTGCAATAGGCGTAACTTGGTTTGGCGGAGTATTTCACGGACAGTGTATAATTCCTGATTTGGAATTATTTTTGGCTTCTATATTTGGCGGTTTGATACTTGGTTCAGGTGTAGGTCTTGTAATAAGAAACGGTGCTTCACTTGATGGCACGGAAATTCTTGCTATATATGCAACTAAAAAAATACCGTTTTCTGTCGGTGAAATAATTATGTTTATAAACTTATTTATATTTACGGTTGCAGGCTTTGTTTATGATTGGCAACACGCATTATATTCAATAGTTACATACTTTGTTGCATATAAAACTATGGATGTTGTTATTGAAGGCTTAAATGAATCTAAATCCGTATTTGTTATAACTGACTATTCCGAAGAAATAGGTAAGGACATAATGGAAAAAATGGACGTAAGTGTTACGTACATTGATGCGGAAGGCGGGTACTCCGGAGCAAAAAAACGTATTGTATATTGCGTAATTTCCCGTTTGCAGGTTCAAAAACTTAAAGAAATAGCAAAAGAAACAGACCCCAGAGCATTTATCGCAATTGAAAATGTATATGAAGTTGAAGGTGTAAGAGTAAAGAAAAGAAAAATATAAATTTTTTCAAACTTTCCTATATTTAATAGTTATTTATTTAACTCTTAAATCAATTCTATTTTGATTTATTAAATTGATTAGAAGCTGTTGTTCTGAAATATTTTCGTTTTTCAATCTTTGGAATTCGGGATTATTATATATGAAAAGGAATTTACCTTTTTTACTTTCACCGAGTCCGTATATCTCTTTTAATTCAGAAGGAATTGTCAGGTCGTGGAGTGAAATTTCTTTGTTTTTGTCACTTGTATATAATTTATTGTCCATACATAACAGTTTTATTATGCTCTTTAGTTCTTGCGGATTATCTTCAATACCATTAGCTTTTATATACTTTAAATAATCAATAAGAAATAATCTTAAATTCTTTTCTGCAGAATGATAAACAAGATTTGAGCTTAATGTATTAATTTTAAATTTTATGGCTTGTTCTATTTGTTGTTTACTTAAAGCTTTTTTTGTTTGTTCTTCTGTTTCTGTTAATAAGGAATATATTGTATTATATGTTTCATCCGACATAGTTCCTTTTTGATAGAAGCTGCTCATACTTTTTTCATAAGCAAGCCAGAATTTTGTTAAATCTCCGTCATTATATTTAATACAATTTTCATATTCTTTTTTAAATTGAGGAAGTTTATTTATAATTGCCTGACTAAAGAAATAATCAAATAAAGCTACTCTTTCATTTTCTATATATTTGTCTTTTTGAGTTAAATTATAAATTGCCCAATCAACATCATTAAATTTCTTTGTAAGACGTTTTATCGGGCCTTCTGTCATTTTTATTCCATAATAATTATAGACAAAATCAGATTCTTTATATGCGCTTGTTTCCAATGGATTTCTCATAGTTTCCGATAATCTGTAGAAATCGGCATATGAGCTGGTTCTTTCAACATCATTTTGAGTTATAAATCTTTTTAATGCATCTTGGTATAAATTAGCATCAAAATTTGCATCTTTAGCATATAAAGTTGCTCTTGTCCAAAAATTTTCATCAATAGGTATTCCGTTATCTTTAAATAATTGTCTGAAATTTACCACGCCCATAGATTTACAAGTATTAGCAAGTTTATCAAAATGGTCAAGTTCATGTGCAAGAATAGCAATAAGCATTTTGTTATCTAACTCAAATAACATTTTAGGACTTATTTTTAAATTACCTGAAGAAAAATCGAAATTTGCAACCATATAGTTATCTTGCATTTTGGCTTTGCTTTGGTCTATTTCGGTTGCAACTACTCTAACAATACCGGCAGGATATCCTTTAAACTCCAATAATTTATTAACTACAATTTGAACAGATGATTCACTTTTAGTTTGATAATTCTTTAATTCATCAAGAAGATGATTATAATCAAGAAATCCTCTGGTTTGAGATTGAACCGGCGGTTGAACCTCTATTGTTGGTACGGCCTGCGGAATTTTAAGATCGTTATTAACATATATTACTTTGGATGTTTTTTCATTGGGAGAGCCTGCTTTATTGTGTCTTTCATTTTCGTGATTTGAAAATTCCAGTTGTTCTTCAAATGTTTTTGCTTTATCCAGCTTCGTATCCACAGGATGTTTTAAATATAAGAATATTAATACACTTACAGTAATAACAAATAAAACTAAAGATATAGGTATCGGTTTATCTTGATTATTTTTCATAATTTTATCCTTTGATATAAAACTAACCTAAATTTTTAATGAAAAAATTTCAAGAGAAATTATAGCATATGTAAGACATATGCTCAAAAGGTTAAGGGTGCGTAATAATTATGCTTTGTAATCAAGTCCGCCTGCAGATTCTACGTTCCTATTCTAACAAAAACTCCAAAAATTGAGTTTAAAAACTTCTCTCCCAAAAATTCTTTATATTAATAAAAAAGAAGTCTTTTAATTTTATAGCTGCTTTTTGTATTAAAATTGAAAATACTATAGCAAAAATTACATTTAAAATAAGAAACTGAGGAATATCATTTATTGAATATGTGTACCATATATTTGTTTTAAATTCATACATATTAAAATTGGGACAAAGATTTGTATAGGTATGTAATATTATATAAAATATATAAGAAAGTCTTAAACCAAATATATTATGCAGCATTATAGGATAAGTATTGTTGGCTAATATATTAATATATTTGCTTTTTCCTATGGATGGACTTAAAATTTGTGAAATTCTTAACCAAAAAGCAGTTCCAAGCATTCCTGTAATATAAGGCATTAGTACAAAAGTAGAAGCGACACTAAGGTTTGCTTCTCCCGGCTCTATCCAAGGCATTATACCGTTATTTGTATATAGAATTACCAATACAGAAATAAATATTATAGAAAAGTATGATAAATTGTCCAAGGAAAATATTTTTTTATTTTTATATTTTCTATATAAAATACCGAATTCAAAAAATGGTATAAATAGACAAGTTTTTATTAAAAGACAGAGAAATCCGGTATTTAATTTATTATTGGAAAGAATCATTCCAAAACATCCAATTAATAATGCACAAATAGCAAAAATATATTCTTTATCTCTGAAATTGTAACGACTTGATATCTTTCTTGCAATTATATTAATTACGTAGGTAATAAAAAGAGGAAAAATAAACCAAGAACATAAATATAGCGAAAATTGTGTACCGTCATACAATGGAGAAATAAGGAGAGTTTTTATATTAACGGTATTTTGAGTGTAAAATCCAAAATTCTGAATTATACAAGTAAGAAATCCGTAAAAGAAGTTCCATAAATATAATGGAACAATAAGTTTCTTAAATTTTTTAATGAGAAATTCTTTAATATTTAATTCATATTTTTCTTTATAAAAATATCCTGATGTAAATAAAAATGGTGATATTGCAAAAGAGTAAAAAGGAAATAATTCGTTAAAAAAAGAAATTGCTCCTCCGCCACCGTGTCCCATAACTATAAAAAATATAGAAAAAGCATATAATATCTTAAATTCATATTCTATATTATCATTTTGTTTATTTTCTTGGTTCATAGTTAACTTTCTTAAGTTATATTAGGTATTTAACTGCATTCATGCCACATTGTTCAATAATATTCCTGCAATATAATTCTCCCGGAGAGAATCTGTCCTGAGAATATATTGCATAATTTTTTTGAAATTCTTTTGGTGTTCCGTCATGAATTGTTATCGTATTACATCCTGCCATTAATCCATTAAGTTGACCGTTATCGTTATTCATAGCCAAAGATGTTGTTGAAGGAATTAATGAATCAGGTTTTAAAATTCTTAAAATGGATAAAAAATTCAAAGATAAATTTATATCTCCATTTTTATATTTCCCAAAAACAGATAACGGATTTGAAACAAATCTTGTAGAACTGACCATTGCCAGATCTAAGCTGTTTATTAATTCTAAATCCTCGTATAAATTATCAAAAGTTTGTTTTGGTAAGCCAACAATATTTCCTGTTCCAACTTTATATCCTATATCTATTAAAGTTTTAATATGATTTAACCGATTTTCTATCGTATCGGAAGGGCGACAAAATTTATGATGATTATAGTTTGAAGTTTCAAATTTTAGGATATATCTTGAAGCTCCGGAATCATATAATAATTTATATTGGTCATATGATAAATTACCTAAACATAGTATAAGTCGTATTTCAGGACAATATTCCATACTCTTTTTACAACAATATGCAATATCTTCAATAAATTCCTGATTATGATATTCACCTGACTGTAGTAAAAATGTTCTTCGTCCAATATTAATAAGGTTGATTAATCGATTTAAAATAACATCTTTATCTAATCGATAAAGAGATTTTTTATCTTTTGCAATATAACAATAATTACACTTTTGCGAACAAATATTAGATAATTCTATAACACTTCTTAATTCTACATTGTTTTTAAATTTACTGTTATTACGAATATTTCTAGCCAGTTGAAACAAATTCTGTTGTTTTTCATCCTTATATTGTAATATTTCAAATATTGCAGTTTTATTTAAAGATTTAACATTTTCTATTATATAATCATCCATAACAAATCTTAATATCCCTTATATATATACTGTTTTTAGTATACAATAATACTTTATGGATGAAAATAACTTTATAGGAAAGTATATGAAAATTTTATATAAAAAAAAGGAAACTTTACCTATTGAAGAACTAAAGAATTATCAATTAAAACAAATAAACAAAATTTTATCAAAAGTAAAAAATACACCATATTATAAGAATAAATTACCTGATAGAGTAGAATCTTTATCTGAATTTTCACAATTATCTTTTTTATCGAAAAATGATTTAAGAGATGCCTTTCCATACCAATTATTATCCTGCCCGAAAGAAAAACTTGTAAGGATAAATGCTTCAAGTGGTACTACAGGTATTCCGACACTTTCTTATTCTACAGAAAAAGATTTAATATTATATACGGAAAATGAAAAACTTCATTATTCACATACAGGTCTTTCATCTAAAGATATTATTCAATGTATGATAGGGTTTAACCTGTTTACTGCAGGCTGGGGATGCTATCATGGCGCAATGGGGTTAGGTGCATCTGTAATACCTTCAGGCCCCGGAAATACACAAAGGCAAATTACTTTATTAAAACAATTAAAAGCAAATTATTGTTTTTCAACTCCGGGATATCTTCAGCATTTGCTTGAAGTGATTTCTGAAAATGAATGGAAAGATATTTCCCTAAAAATAGCTTTAACCGGCGGAGAACCTTTAACAAAAGAATTTCAACAACTGGCAAAAGAAAAATATAATCTTGAGATATATAATTTTTATGGAATGACTGAATTTGCGACACATATTGCAAGTGAATGTCATATGCATTCCGGACTTCATATAAATGAGGATTATTTTTATCCGGAAATTGTCGATCCTGATACTAATAAAATTCTTCCTGTAGGGGAATATGGAGAATTAGTTCTTACTAATTTAAAACGAGAAGCAATGCCGTTAATAAGGTATAGAACTCGTGATATTACAAGGATAATTCCTGAGCAATGTCCTTGCGGACGTACTCATATTAAAATTGAACCTATAACTCACAGAATTGATGATATGATTATAATTAACGGAGTAAATATTTATCCATCACAAATTGAAGAATGCATATATAAGCATCTGAATTCAGCTACTAATTATTTAATACATATAACTACCGATAAAGCGATAAAAAAATTAACTGTTGATATTGAAATACAAGATGAGATTATTAATAATAAATCTAAATTAATTAATTTAGAAAAATCAATAGTAGAATCATTAAAGGCCAGTATAACAATTACTCCAAAAATAAAATTTATTCCTTTGAAAACCATACCTGAAAATAGAGGGAAGTCTAAAAGAATATTATTCGAGTAGTTTGTAGCTATTTTTCGGCTATAAATTTCAAGAGAAATTATGGCATATGTAAGACATATGCTCAAAAGTTAAGGGTGCATAATAATTATGCTTTGTAATCAAGTCCGCCGAAATGAGGTGTGGATCTTTTAATTGATTGTCCAATGCTTTTTTCTAAAGCTTCAACCATTTTTTGATAAACAGACATTTTTGTTTCATTAGCTTTCATTTGAAGTTCAAAAACATCTGCCGATTGAGCAAAAGAAGGACGCAATGGCTGACTGTTACCGAAAGCGACGGTAGACAACATAGCATTAGCTGCACCCATCATGTTAGATGTTGCCATATTTTGTGCTAAGATGGCATTTTGCATTGCTGCTACTGATGTTATCATGTTCCTTCACACTCCTTACTACTAATATTATAACATATTATTTTTATTTTTAAACCCCCTATATATGAAAATTACAAATATTTAATAAAAATTATCGTTAGAATATTATGAAAAAGTATGTTATAAATTTTCATTTTAAATTATAATTTGGAGGAAAGATAAAACAAATTATAAACTCGTATTGTGTGTAATGCTTTTTATATGTTTACTTTTACACGGTATTAATGCTAGAATAAAAAACTATGAATAACAAAAAATATTGCATATATATTTTGATTTTTATAATCATTTTTTTATTAGGTGTTTTTCTTAGATGTAATACTTATTTGTATCAAAGGTCATTATGGTTGGATGAATGTTATTTATTTGAGAATATATACAATAGGGGATTTTTTGATTTTTTTTCAACACTTTTATATAGCCAATCTGCACCGCCACTGTTTTTAATGCTTGAAAAATTAATTGTAAATACATTCGGTTTTCGTGAATTGACATTAAGATTTATACCTTTTTTAGCATCTATAATTTCAATACCTGTTTTTTATTTTTTTTCAAAACAGTTTTTAACAAAATCTATATCCATAATTGCTGCTAGTTTGTTTTTTGCTGTAAATATACATTTTATTTATTATGCACAAGAATTAAAACAATATTCTTCCGATGTTTTGTGCTTTATGATTTTATTTATGATTTTAAATAAAATATCTGTAAAAAATATTCAAAAGAAAGATATAGTAATTTATGTTGTTATTTCAATATTATTTCCTCTATTTTCTTTAACTACATATTTTCTGATATTTGCTTGGATATTAAGAGAACTTATTTTATACAGAAAAGAATTAAAAAATTTGTTGATAATACAAGCTCCAATGATTGTTATGTCCTATTTCTATTTTACAAAAGCTTTACTTCCACAACGTATAGCAATATTAGAATGTTCGGGTCATATATGGGGAAATAGTTATTTATCAAGTGATTTTGTGAATAATTTTATAATTTTAAAACATGTAATAGAATACTATTTTAATCCTTGCTTGCATTGGGTATTATATTTGATGTTAATTTCTATTGGTATATTTTTATTTGCAAAAAATTATAAGCAAAAAGAAAATTTGTTATTATTTTTAATCCTTCCTATTATTATAATTGCATCGTTTTGTCATATATATCCGTTATATGGAAGAAGCATTTTGTTTGCATTGCCAATTATTATTATATTTCTAACAAAAAGCATTGATTTTATATCAATTGATAGAAAAATTATTTCTACAATCATTATAATTTTATTCATTATAGCTTTTAGCGGATATAACTTCTCATATTTTAAGCATTGCTATCATAATAATATTTGGTTTTGCAGATTCGCAGGCGGCTTTTGTCCTGATCCTTCTGGAATGATGAAAGAATTAGTAGAAAAATATAAATCCAGTGATACTGTTATTATAAACGAAGCGTCTACTACAGAGTACAATTATTATAAAAAAATATATAAATTTAATCCTAATAAAGAAATATATACCGATGATACAGTAAGAATATATAAAGATTGCGAAAAAAAGTTATACGATATAACTCAACCAAATAATAGCTATTGGTTTTTTTATTCGGATGACTATTCATCTGATAATATGATAACAAAATGTTTACGTAAGTGGAAAGACCAATATCACATTTTAGAAGAAAAACAATTTTCTTCATCATATTTGCTATATTTGAATATAGATCATTAATGTTATGTAGCCAGATTTTTTATGCAATTTGATTTTTTGTATAAATAGCTGTACAAAAGCTTGCTGTAAAGTTTCACTTGAGATGAGAAAGTGTTTCACCTGAGATGAGAATTTGTTGGAATTTTAATTTAATTTTGTCTGTAAAAAAATTCAAATTAAGTAGATAATTTTATTTATTCAAGTATTTTTTCATCACTTGAAGATAACAAAGCTCCAATTATCATTAAAAATAGTGCTATGAAATAATAAGAAGTTGGCATGTTTCTAAATATAATTAACGATAACGCTGTTCCTATAAAAGGTGCTATTGCGTAATACGCACTTGTTCTTGCTGCCCCTAATAACCTTTGGGCGTAAGTATAAAAGAAAATACTTAATCCGTAAGCTACAAATCCAAGCAATAAAACAGACAAAATCACCCACAGAGTTTGAGGGAATTTTTCACCTATACTTAAACCTATTATTAACGACCCGCCACCTGAAAATATACCTTTTAATAAAACAATTTGCAGAGGGTCTTTATTAGATAACATTTTTGCACAGTTGTTTTCTGTTCCCCAAAATATACAAGCTAATAGTATAAATAATGAACCTATTGAAAACTTTAAACAGCTCAAATCCTCAACCGATAATAAAACACAAGAAAGAGTTACAAAGGAAATTCCAAACCATAATCTTTTGCTGATTTTTTCTTTGAATATGAATAATGCAATTAAAGCCGTTGCGACAATTTCAAAGTTATTTAAAAGTGAAGCATTAGCGGCACTTGTTGATTTTAAACCTATAAGTAAACAAATCGGGGCTAAAATATCGAGTACAACCATAGCAATTATATAAGGTAATTGTTTTTTTGTAAGGCTTTTTTCTTCAGGTGCATGGATTTGTTTTCTTACATAAGAAATTACCCCCATTCCAAGACCTGCTCCGATATATAAAAGCCCTGCCATAATGGTTGGCTCAATATAATTAAGCAATATTTTTGAAAACGGTGCATTTATTGCGTAAAGCACCGCCGCTAAAATTGCAAGAAATATACCCTTTTTCATACAATCCTCTCGATTGCTTTCATTAATTTTTCAAGAGTTTCTTTATCGTCATTTTTAGCAGCATCTACGATACAATGCTCAATGTGGTCTTTAAGAATAATTTGTCCGATTTTATTCAATGCCGATTTTACCGCAGATAATTGAATTAAAACATCAGAGCAGTCTTTATGTTCTTCTATCATATTTTTTACGGCTTGCAGGTGTCCTGTTGCACGAGAGAGTCTGTTTATAACTTCTTTTGTATGAATGTGTTTGTGTTCTTCCATATCCTTAATTCCTTTCAAAATTAAATTATTTGGAGCTT
>JAEEGL012920215.1_pt1 | contig 28762 bp, 21 predicted proteins | sample 9134231 | NCBI WGS metagenome assembly JAEEGL01 (sample SAMN16246548, study PRJNA631951) | gut metagenome | biome: gut microbiome; feature: rumen; material: fiber-attached | host: Bos | place: Iran: Karaj | collected 2018-10 | reverse complement strand
GGCCGTCCGGGCCGAGAAAGGGGAGCGCGCCTTCAAGATTGATTTTCACCATAAAGCAAAACTCCTTTGTATCATAATCGTTTCTGTTCAAATCCTGCTATTGATATTGTAAGCGCTGGGAGGAGGTTTTTCAAGGCAATTTTCTCAGGATACGATCAAACGAGCGCCCGCAGGAAAAAAACGAATCTGTTCCAGACATTCAGCCGGCTGACGCCTTCCTGCGCAAGGAGCGGGAACGCGGAGAGAAGCGCATCGCCGGAATAGACGCGGAGCGTACCGATTTCCTCTCCCTCGGCAACAGGCGCCTCCAGCTCCTCCGGGAGGGAGATCTCATAGCGCAGAGAGCCGGACATGTTCTTTTCCAAGAGCATCGCCGCGCCATGATGTAGCACCGGCTGTACTGCATCCGCTGCGCCGAGCAGGACACTGACCGGGGGCAGAGCTTCCGGCGGCGCGGCCGGTACCAGCGTATAACATGCGAAGGCGTGGTTCAAAAGCGCTTTGGCGCTCTCGAAGCGGTCGGCGCTTGTCTGTGCGTGGAGAACCACGGCGATGTATTCGACGCCGTCGCGCTCCGCCGTGGCGGAAAGGCAATACATCGCCTTGCTGGTAAACCCTGTTTTCAGACCTGTCGCGCCGGGGTAATAGTAGATGAGTTTGTTCGTGTTTGAAAGCCCGAACGCACCGTCCCGGATCGTATCCATCCATATGGTCGTATACTGCTTGATCATATCATGAAGGATCAGTTCCCGGCTGATCACAGCGAGATCATGGGCGCAGGTGTAGTGTTCGTCGCTGTCGGAAAGCCCGGAGCAGGAGGTGAAGTGCGTATCCTTCAGCCCAAGCTCCTCCGCGCGCCGGTTCATAAGGGCGACAAAGGCATCCTCGCTCCCGGACATATGCTCCGCGAGCGCCACGCAGCAGTCGTTTGCGGAAACGACGGCGATGCATTTGAGCATCTCTCCGACGCTCATCCGCTCGCCCTCTTCGAGCCAGATCTGGCTTCCGCCCATGGAAGCCGCTCTGGCCGATGCGGTAACGATCTCCTGAAGCGACAGCTTACCGCTGTCGATGGCCTCCGCAGCCAGCAGGAGCGTCATGACCTTCGTCACGGATGCAGGCGCCAGATGCACATAGGCGTCCTTTTCATAGAGCACCGTACCGGTGCTCTTTTCCATCAGAACAGCGGACTGGGCAGCGACGGCGAGCGTGTCGCCGGACAGCGTTTCAAGGGCCGCAGCGGGCTGTACACAGAGCAGACCGATCAGGACCAAAATAAGAAGCCGCTTCGACATATCATCCCTCCGTTTCCAAAATGGAATCATCAGATTCTGCTTCATATCTATGCGAAGGGAGATATGCATATGTACGCCGGGAATTGACATAAAAGTGAGCATAGAAAGAGAGAGAATTGAATATTCTGTTGTCGAAGATTGTCGTATCCACTACTTGTATGGTCGCTAAATTCAGAAATATCAATGTTTTTAACATTCTCCACAGAATTATCAACAGCAGTGAGACGGTTCGCAAGAGAAAGAATATTCAAAAATGATTAACATAAGGGAGAATCGGCAGAAAGAAAACGCCGTCCCGGAAACGGAACCGGGACGGCGTTTCCTGCTGCAATCAACCTTGCAGAGGCGGATATAGGCATGGAAGACACTACATCGTGTGGTCATGGCGGCGGATCAGATCGTTCTGGCAGTCCCTGCTCAGCTCGACAAAATAGGCGCTGTAGCCGGCAATGCGCACGATCAGGTCCTTATACTCCTCCGGCTCCTTCTGCGCTGCGCGGAGGACGTCGGCGGAGACGACGTTGAACTGGCATTCCATGCCGCCGTTTTCAAAATAGGTCAGCGTCAGCTCACGGAGCTTGTCGATGCCGTCCTTGCCGGCGAGAGCGTTCGGATGGATCTTGAGGTTGATGGCCAGGCCGTCGATAAAGTGTTTGTGGTCGAAGCATACGCCGGAATCAAACACGGCCGTCGGTCCGTTCATGTCGCGCCCCTGCGCGGGGGAGCTTGCGTCCGCGATGGGTTCTCCGGTGAAGCGGCCGTCCGGCGTCGCCCATGTGGTGTAGCCCTGCGTGACATGATCGGAAGCGCCGTAGAGGCCGGCCTTGTAGACCTTGGAGCGCATGGAATGGCACTCCTTGCAGGCGTTGTAGTACACGTCGCAGATCCACTTCATCTCCATGTCGGCGTAGGGATCGCCGTTGCCGTAGTGCGGAACCTCGGAGAGGATGCGCTGGCGGAGCGGTTCGTAGCCCTGCCAGTTGGCCATAACGGCGTCATACAGCTCGCGTGTGGTGCAGAGCTTCTTGTCGAAACACATGTACTTGATGGTGGTGATACTGTCCGCAATGGTGGCCAGGCCGGTGGCTGTGCCGCCGTAGGAGTTGTAGCGGCAGCCGCCCCAGGTGGCGTCCATGCCGCGCTCCATGCAGTCAGCCATGCTCAGCGAGAGGATGTTCTCCGTTCCGTAGTACATTTGGAGATACTCGGTGTAGTTGTCGATGCTGACCTGGAGCTTGATGAGATAATCAACGAGCGTCCGCATGGCCTCGCGGACTTCCTCGATGGACTGCATCTCATAGAGATATCCTGTGTGGACGGAGCACTGCTCGTTGTTGAAAGGGTTCTTGCCGTCGTTGAGCGCCATGGCGAGGACCGTGCCGTAGTTGAGACTGGAATAGGGGGGCGTGTTTCCGTTTGCCGCCGAGTAGTCCGTACCCGGGCCGACGATCTCCTGACAGCCCATGATGCCGTAGTCCCGCGCGTCCTCCAGAGAGAAACCGACTTCCTTCTGGAGCGCCGGGATGATGACGTCATCATTCTGGAACAGCGGCAGACCGCCGACGATCTTGGTCGTCTCGATGGCGAGTTCCCAGATGCCCTTCGGCGTGTCCTTGTCGATGCGCAGGGAAATGGTCGGATCATGCAGCTTCAATCGCGCAATGGATTCGAGGACCATATAGCTGATTTCGTTGGTCGCATCCTCTCCCTGCTTGTTGACGCCGCCGATATTCGTGTGCTGATAGGTATTCGCGCCGATCATATGCAGCATATACTGCGAGCTGCCGTTCCAGCTGTTGTTCAGCTTAAGGAAGAATGCGTCGACGATCTCCTGCGCCTGGTCCATTGTAAGCGCACCGCTCTCAATGTCCCTTTTGAAATACTTGTAGGTGTACTGGTCGAATCGCCCCATGGAAATTGCCCGGCAGCCGTCGAGGAGCAGGATGAACTGATACAGCAGAGCTGCTTCCACTGCCTCAAAGAAGTTGCGCGCGGGTTCGGTGGAGATCCAGTGGAGACTTTCGCCCATCTTCTCAAGCTCGGCCCTGCGCTTCGGATCCCGCTCGGTTTTGGCCTTTTCAAAGCACGCGTCGCCCGTTCGGCGGACATAGGTGATGCATGCGTCGCAGGCGATCACGGCGGAGGAGTAGAACAGATAGCGTTTGACGTCATCGCCCATGATATTGCCGCGGTGCTCGTCGATCCAGTCCTGCGCCTGCTTCCGGATCGCGCCGTAACCGACGTCGATGATCTTCTGATGACCGGGGATCAGGTGGCCGGGGCGGCACCCGACCAGATGCTTCATAAACACGCCATGCTTGCTTGCACCGAGCCGTTTCAGCTCCTCGAGACCATCGGGCGCCCAGCCGTCGCCGCAGCAGGCAAAGCACTTGTCTTCCCAATACGGCACGATGCGCTTGAGGTTTTCGACGTCCTCAGGCGCGGCAACCATGCGGTAATCGTCCGTGTCGGGGTTGTGGTACAGACCGTCGTCGCCCATGTACCAGTCGCCTTTTACGATGGCCTGCGTGATCCACGAGCCGCCGCCGTCCCGCTCTGGATAAGTAATGGAGTTGGAGAAGAAGCGGCCCATGTTGCCGGCAAGCACGTCGAAGTCTTCCACGTGCATGGTCATCTTCTCACAGATCGCTTTGGTGAGCGTCGGCCTGCGGATGGTGGGCACGAGGTTGAGCAATCCCTGGCTCTTGTATGCTTCGGTAACGATCATGGCGCGCTCGGAATCGAGCTGGATGCAGCGGTTGCGGATGCGGCTGCGCATCTCCTGAATACGGGGAGAAATCGGTCTGAACTGATACATATGCCGTACCTTCCTTTCTGAACGCGGATTGTATCCATGCTTTGAAAAATGCCAAGAAGCAACGGATGGATCAACTGATCTGCGCCGGCAGACCGAGGTCGGTAAAGACCTTCAGATGCGCCTGCATGACGTCCGCGGATGGCGGTTCGATGTTTTTCGGGCGGTAGTCGCGTCCCAGCCGGACGTACTTGCTCTCGCCCATCCGGTGGTAGGGCAGAAGCTGCACGACGTCGATCGCATCGCGGATCTCGCAGCAGAACTGCGCGGTCGCCCGGATGTTTTGCTCCGAGTCGTTGAGCTTCGGGATGATCGGGAAGCGGATCTGAAAGCGCGCGCCCGCGGCGGCGAGGTCTCTCGCATTTGAGAGGATCCGCTCGTTCGGAACGCCGACGAGCACCTCGCTGCGCTTCGAATCCATATGTTTGAGATCATAAAGGAAGAGATCGACATAGGGCAGGATCTCCTCATAGCGCTCCCACGGCGCGAATCCCGTGGTGTCCAGCGCGACATGGAAGCCCTCGGACTTGCATGCTTTTGCCAGCGCAAGGGTAAAAGCGAACTGACTCATCGGCTCGCCGCCGGAGATCGTAACGCCTCCGCCGGACCGTTCGTAATACCGCCTGTCCCTGCGCACGACCGCCATGCACTCCTCCACGGACATGCGGCGGAGCGGATTGTACAGCGCCTTTGCGGGGCATACCTCGACGCACTTGAGACACAGATTGCATTTTTCCCGGTCGATCTTCGGCCGCGTGACCGTGCCGGAGCCGTCCGGCTTCGCTTCAGGATCGCCCCAGGAGACGGCGCCTTCCGGACAGGCCGCTGTGCAGTCGCAGCCCATGCCCCTGCCGACGCAGCGGATGTCCATGAACGCCAGATCATTGCCGAACCCCTGCGACTCCGGGCTGTGGCACCACAGGCAGCGCAGCGGGCAGCCCTTGGTGAAAACATCCGTGCGGATGCCCGGACCGTCGTGTACGGAGAATTTCTGGATGTCGTATAGATTGCCGTAGATTGGATCTGCCATAAAGGGACCTCATATCCGAAGAAATCCTGATCACACTAATTAAATTGATTATAAGGCCGCATGCCGGCGATGTCAATAAACCCGCTCGATTCGAAGCGGCAACAAGCAAATGAACGTCCCGGTTTTTTCGGTTGACTGATGCTGCCGCCGATAGTACAATATAATCAACTAAAAGATAAGAGTCGGGTGATATGCAAATGAGACGTTTCCGCTGGGACAAAAAATACCTCTACTGGGGCGTTACTGCATTCCTCGTGATCGCGGCGGCCATCGTCTTCTATATGATCGTCAACCATCTTCCATGGCTGGGCCGGAAGCTGCATGATTTCGGAAGAATCATCAGTCCGTTTATCTGGGGACTTGTGATCGCCTACCTGCTCTATCCGCTGATGCGCATTTATCAGCGAGGGATTTTTACGCCGTTGTGGAAGTTCCTGCTGAAGAGAAACAAAAGGAAGGACAAGCTGCTGCCGAAGATCTCCCGCGGATGCTCGGTGTTCCTCGCGATGATCTCGCTGCTCGTCGTATTGACCGGTCTGAGCTGGATGGTCGCTCCGCAGATGTATTCAAGCATTGAGACGATCATCGTGAACAGCGGCGATTACATCGACCAGGCGGACGCCTGGATCAGCCGCTTCTTCATGAATTATCCGGAAGTGGAATCCACCTTGAGCGGTATGTTCGGGGACGTTTCAAAAGGCCTGGTCAACTGGGCGACCAACAACCTCCTGCCGGAATTCAAGGGCCTGCTCACCAATGTGACCAGCGGTGTGTTTTCCTTCGCAAAGGGCATCTACAATATCATTATCGGCATGATCGTTTCCATCTATGTGCTGTACAGCCGGGAGACCTTCAGCGCCCACTGCAAAAAAATCATTTACGCCGTGTTTTCACTGGAGGCAGCCAAGAAGATCCTCGACGCTGTCCACTTTACGAATGAAGTGTTTCAGGGATACATATCCGGCAAGATCCTGGACAGCATCATCATCGGAATCCTCTGCTATATCGGGTGCGTGATCCTTCGGATCGATTACGCCGTCCTGGTCAGCTTCATCGTCGGCATCACAAACATCATCCCGTTTTTCGGACCGTTTATCGGCGCGGTGCCGTCGGCGCTCATCATCCTCACAGCTTCTCCCATGCACGCGCTGATCTTTGTGGTTTTCATCATTGTTCTTCAGCAGTTTGACGGCAATGTCCTCGGGCCGAAGATCCTTGGAAACCATGTGGGCATCAACGGTTTCTGGGTGATGTTCTCCATCCTTGTCGGCGCAGGCCTGTTCGGATTCGGCGGGATGCTGCTCGGCGTTCCCGTGTTTGTGGTAGTCTACACATTCTTCAAGAACCTGACCAACCGAAAGCTGGCCCGCAGCGGGCTGCCGGTCGAAACGGATCGCTTTATCCCCATGGATCATATCGACCCGAAAACCGGGAGGGTAGTGAAGATCACAGAGCAAACGCGAACAGCCAGAAGAAAAAGGAACAGAAAAAAAGAGGGAACGGCGGACAACGCCGTTCCCACGGACAGCACTGAGAGCGGGAGGGAAGACCCGGATCAGACAGCAGCAGAGGAAAACGAAACCGATCAGCGGTGACGCAGTCGGATCCTTGCGGCGGTCAGCGCCGCACAGAAAGCGTCTACCTCCGCTTCCGTAGTAAACCTGGAAAAGCTGACGCGCACCGCACCGTCGATGACAGGCGCGCTCAGTCCCATCGCCTCCAGCACATGGCTCCGCCCGCCTTTTTTGCAGGCGGAGCTTTTCGATACGCAGATCCCCTCCGCCTCAAGGAAATTCATGATGACTTCACTGCGCCAGCCGGGCAGCGAGAAGCAAAGGATCTGCGGAGCGCCGCCGCCGATGATTTTCAGAGCTTCGTTTTCGGCGCACAGCCGCTGCGCGGCGCGGGTACGCAGCGCCGCCATCCGATTTCTGTCATCCTCCAGCGTCGGTCCTGCGGCCGCGCAGGCCGCGCCGAACGCGGCAATCAGCGGCATGGCTTCGGTACCGGAGCGGCGACCGTGCTCCTGACCTCCGCCATGGATCAGCGGAGGAAGATGCAGACCGCTGCGAAGGTAGAGCGCGCCGATGCCTTTTGGAGCGTGGATCTTATGGCCGGAAATCGTGATCATATCGGCGCCAAGCGCCGCGGCGGTGAAGGGGAGCTTCAGAAATGCCTGGACCGCATCCGTGTGCACAATGGTCCTCGGGTTTGCGGCGTGTACGGCCTTCGCGATCTCTGCGACATCCGTAATCGCTCCCGTCTCGTTATTGACCAGCATCAGGGAGATCAGACAGGTGTCCGGACGCAGCGCGGAAAGCACATCCGCGGCAGCAACGGAACCGTCGTCCTGGGGAGACAGATAGGTCACTTCATAGCCGCGCGATTCGAGAAACTCGAGTGAGCGCAGTACGGCGGCATGCTCCGCCCGGGAACTGATGATGTGACGGCCATACTTGCCCTGGTAAGCGGCGCCGCATTTCAGCGCCCAGTTGTCTCCTTCGCTTCCGGAGGATGTGAATACCAGCTCGTCGCTGCGGCATCCCAGCGCGCGGGATACCTGCAGGCGTGAACGCTCCAGAAGCTTCGCCGCTTCCCGGCCTGCCGCGTGGGTCGAGCTGGGATTGCCGAAATGGACCGTCATCGCATCGAGCGCCGCCTGCGCTGCTTCGGGGCATACCATCGTGGTCGCAGCATTGTCCAAATAGATTGACATCGTCATGAACTCCGTATAGACTGAAACTCGTTTTGTGGCAGAACTGTGCCGGCAGGCATAGTCTGTTTTCAGAATCATAACCCAAAACAACGCGAAAGACAAGGGCAAGAAAGAAATGAAGTATTCGATCCTGACGCTGGGATGCAAAGTGAACCAGTTTGAAACGCAGGCGATGGAGCGTTTTCTGCGGAACAGAGGCCATGTGCCGGCGGAAAAGGGGGAGGCCGATGTCGTCATCGTCAACTCCTGCGCCGTTACTGCGGAAAGCGGGAGAAAATCCCGCCAGGCATTGCGTCGGCTGATGGCGGAAAACCCGCATGCCGTCGGCGCGATCTGCGGCTGCTATTCCCAGGTGGAGCCGAAGGACTCGGAAGCGCTCGGCGCCGCGGTGATCTACGGCAGCGGCGACCGCGAGAAATTTGTGGAAGCCGTAGAACGCGCCGTGGACGGGAAAACGGCGGAGCGATGTGTCGACGATCCTTTTCTCAGAAAAGAATTTGAGAGACTGCCTGCCGGCGCGCTGGAGGGGCGTACCCGCGCATATCTGAAGATCGAAGACGGCTGCGATAACTTCTGCGCTTACTGTGTCATTCCCTTCGCCCGCGGACGGGTGCGAAGCATGCCGCTGGCCGACATCCGTGAGGAGGCCGCCCGGCTTCAGCGCGAAGGATACAGGGAACTGATCCTGACGGGGATCGAAATCTCCTCCTATGGGAAGGATCTCCGGGACGGAAGCGGACTTGCGGACGCCGTCTGTTCGGCGGCGGAAGGCGCGCCGGAGACCAGACTGCGCATCGGGAGTATGGAACCGACGATCATTACGCCCGATTTCTGCGCCGCACTGAAAAACGCGGGCAACGTATGCCGCCATTTTCATCTGTCGCTTCAGAGCGGCTGCGACAGGACGCTTGCCGCGATGCGGCGAAAATACGATACGGCGCGGTTCAGGGAAAGCGCTGCAATGCTGCGGGACGCGTTTCCCGGCTGCGCGCTGACCGCCGACCTGATCACGGGCTTCCCGGGGGAGACCGATGCGGATTTTTCTCAGACGCTTGACTTCATCCGTGAGATCGGGTTTGCGGAGATGCACATTTTTCCTTATTCGATCCGGCCGGGGACGAGGGCGGCAGAGATGCCGGGTCAGCTGACCCATGCGGTGAAAAACGCCAGAGCGGCCGAAGCGCAGGCAGCAGCAGACCGGATGCAGAATGACTATCTGGACGCGCAGCTGGGAAAAACGCTTTCAGTTCTTTTCGAGACGGAACAGGACGCAAGATGGAACGGACATTCCGATAACTACTGCGAAGTGCTCGCCGAAGGCGAAAACCTGCATGGTATTATTAAAAATGTTCAAATTTCCGCTCGTGAAGGGAAAAAAATAGTTGGAAATATTGTTTGAATAATCACAATATTTGTAGTACAATGCAATCTAATCAATTCGTTCGGACAATTTAGCGTGTTACCGAATGAAACAGTATCAACAGTGGAGGTTGGTTGCCATGTCGAGAGAAACGACTTACAATTTTGCCGCCGGCCCGTCGGCGCTTCCGACGGAAGTCCTGCAGATCGCAGCGAACGAGCTTCTGGATTATCGATCCAGCGGTATGTCCGTCATGGAGATGAGCCACCGATCTTCCCTCTATCAGTCCATTTTTGACGAGACGAAGGCCGACCTCAAAGCGCTTTTGAACGTCCCGGACGAATACGAGGTCCTGTTTCTCCAGGGCGGCGCGTCCACACAGTTTTCCATGATCCCGCTGAATCTGCTCGGAGAGGGCGACTGTGCGGATTACGCCGTGACCGGAAATTTCGCCAAGATCGCCGCAAAGGAGGCCGCGAAATACGGCCGGATCAATATCGCGGCGGATACCAGCGCATGCAACCATACGAGGATCCCGTCGCAGAGCGAGCTGAATCTGGATCCGAAGGCGAAATACTTCTATTATTGCGCCAACAATACGATCTACGGAACGGAGTGGCATTATGTTCCGGAGACCGGCGGCGTTACGCTGGTTTCCGATATGTCCTCCGATATCATGACGCAGCCGCTGGACATCAGCCGTTTCGGCATCATCTTTGCCGGAGCGCAGAAGAATCTTGCCCCGGCAGGCGTCACGGTCGTGATCATCCGCAGGGATCTGGCCGGACACGAGCAGCCCATCACGCCGCTGATGCTTGGCTACAAGACGATGATCGACAAGGATTCCATGTACAACACACCGCCTTGCTACAACATCTACATGCTCGGTCTCGTCATGAAATGGATCCGGCAGCAGGGGGGACTGACTGCGATGGATCAGATGCGGCACGAAAAAAGCGCGCTGCTCTATGACTTCCTCGACGAGAGCAGATTCTTCCGCGCTTGCGCGGAAAAGGAAGCCCGCAGCTTTATGAATGTAACGTTCAACACCGGCGATCCGGAAAAGGATGCCGCCTTCTGCAAGGCCGCGACGGCTGCCGGATTTGTGAACGTCAAGGGACATCGGCTCGTCGGCGGCATGCGCGCATCCATCTATAACGCCGTGCCGATCAATGCCGTGAAAGCCCTGGTGGAGTTTATGAAAGACTATGAGGTGAAGAACCGTGTTTGAAATAAAAACAATGAACAATATCGCGCAGCAGGGCCTCGATGAACTTGCTGCATATGACCTGACGGTCAACACTGCGGCGGAAAACCCCGACGGGCTTCTGATCCGCAGCGCCAAACTCCACGACGCCGTGTTCGGGGACCGGCTTCTTGCCATCGCGCGCGCAGGCGTCGGCACAGACAACGTTCCCGTTGACCGCTGCACGGAAGCCGGCATCGCCGTTTTCAACACGGCGGGCGCAAATGCCGAAGCGGTCAAGGAACTGGCGCTTTGCGCGCTGCTCCTTGCCTCCCGCGACATCGTGGGCGGGATCGAATGGGTCAAATCCCTGCAGGGGCAGAGCGGGATCGCCGCGACGGTCGAGAAAGGAAAGTCTGCTTATGTCGGTCCCGAGATCAATGGGAAGACGCTCGGCATCATCGGCCTGGGCGCGATCGGTTCCCTGGTTGCGAACGCCGCCGCAGAGCTGGGCATGACGGTTTACGGTTATGATCCTTACATGTCCGTGGACGCCGCGTGGCGGCTCAACAGCATCGTGAAGCATGCGGCAGACCTGGATACGATCTTTCGGGAAAGCGATTATATCATGGTGCAGGTCCACTGCAACGATGAAACCCGTCATATGCTCAGCTCGGAGCAATTCTCCAAAATGAAGGACGGCATCCGCATCATCAACCTCGCCAGGGGCGAACTGGTGGATGACGACGCGATGATCTCGGCGATCGACGTCGGTAAAGTCGCGCGGTATGTGACGGATTTCCCGAACGACCGTCTGGTCGGGATCGCGAACGTTGTTGCGATGCCGCATCTCGGCGCCTCAACTCCGGAGAGCGAGGAGAAGTGCGCGGTGATGGCGGCGCGTGAGCTGGCGGATTATCTCTATAACGGGAATATCAAAAACGGCGTCAATCTTCCCAACGTCAAACTGGAGCGTGCAGGCGTTGCCCGCATCTGCGTGATCCATAAAAACGTTCCCCGCATGATCAACCGTTTTCTGGACCTGATCGGGGAGCAGAACATCAACGTCGAGCACATGATCAACAAGCCCCGCGGCGACGTCGCTTATACCATCATCGATACCGGCAGCGACATTTCCGCGGAGATCGAACAAAAGATCGGCGATATGGACGAGGTCATGCGTGTGCGCGTGATCCGCTGAACCGGTTGATCCGGAGCAACGAAACAACAAAAAGGAGACGGAACGAAACGTTCCGTCTCCTTTTTGTTTCAGACTCGGCACTGTGAACAAATCGCCGCCTGTTTTTTCTCCGCGGCGGTATCTTGCAAGACAAGGATGGATTGTGATTATAATAAGACATAAAATATCTAATATTTTATAGTACAATATTTTACAACACAGGGGGAAGAAAACGTGACAGAAGAAGCAAAACGCAGACTTGCGGAAAAGACCGCCCGCAATGAAGCTGCGATCGCCCTGCGGGAGGGCGACCGCGTGCCGATCCAGATCCTGGGGAATATTTTCGCCGTTGTGCAGGCCGGCTACACAATGGCTGAGGTCATCTATGACGAGACGCTGGAAAAAACGAAGAATGCTATCATCCATTATCTTCTGACCTACGATCCGGACTGTTCGATGGGGCCGGACCATCTTGCGGGTCTCGGACGCGCGTTTGAAATCGTCGCGCCGAAATTCATTGACTGGGCCGGACGCCCGGGAACGAAGCTGGACGTAAATTCGCTGATGCAGTTTATCGAGTTCCCGCTGCTTGAGGAAGATGAATTCGAATGGTTCTTCTCCGATCGCACCGGCTGGGCGCTGAACAAATCCATGCCTGCGCTTTCCGGTCTGGCCGAGCCGCTGAAGGACCTGAAGATCCCGCTTTCCCACAACGGACATCTCAAGCCGCTGATTTCTGCGTTCTCAACGCCCGAGATGCGCGAAATGCTGCGCAAATTCTGGGAACTGGACGACATTTTCAAGGAGAACAATCGCCGCCGCGCGGAAATGACAAAAGAGATCGCACAGCTCGGCTTCCCGATGACGGGCGGCGGAATGGCCAGCGTGCCCTTTGACAACTACAGCGATGAGCTCCGCGGGACGCTGCTCAGTCTGACCGACCTGTATGAGCATGCCGAGGATGTGGAGCGCTTCATTGAGGAGCGCCAGCCCGTCATGCTCGATCAGATCCGCCATATGAACCCGGATGGAAGCAAAAACGGGAAATACGTGAACATGATGCTGCACAAGGGCCTCGACGGGTTCATGAGCGACGAGTGCTATGTCAGATTCTACTGGCGCCATCTGCAGGAGATCATCCAGGCCATCGTGGACGTGGGGATGGTGCCCAATGTCTTCTGCGAGGGGCGCTACACAACGCGCCTGTCGCATCTGCGCGACGTACCGAAAGGCAAGGTACTCTACCGCTTTGAGGACACGCCGATGGATCTGGTCAAAAAGGAGCTGGGCGACGTTGCCTGCATCACGGGCGGCTTTGACAACACGCTTCTCACCTTCGGCACGGTACAGCAGGTGGTGGATGCCTGCAAGAAGATGCTGGATGACTGCGCGCCGGGCGGAGGATTTATCTTCCAGACAAAATCCAGTCTTGTCGGCGACCACAAGCGTGAGAACGTGGAGGCAATGTTCCAAACCGTACATGAATACGGGAAATACTGAACCAAAACAAACACGACGCCCCGCATCCGACGGATGCGGGGCATTGTAATAAATGATCTTGTACAGAAAGGAAACTCATTTACCTCGGGCATTATTCCGGATCGGTTTCAGATTCGGGCGTTTCGGGCGGCGGAAGGAAATCCTCCTTTGTGATGCGCATCAAAGCGTCTTTGTCCGGATGTTCCTCGGCGCTGAGGCGGTTGGCCTGCCGGACGACCATGTCTTCAAAGATGTTGCGGGCGTCGCGGGCATTGCCGAAATTCTCATCGCGGTTTTCATAGAGCTGCTTGAAATACGCGGTCGCCGTTTCGCGCGCTTCGTCCGTCATGGCGTATCCGTTCTTCTTGCACATGCCCTCGAAGATCTTGATGAGCTGCTCGCCGGTATAATCTTCAAAATAGAAGTATTTGTTGAATCTGGACTGGAGACCGGGATTGGAATTGATAAAGCCCTCCATGAGGTCCGTATAACCGGCAACGATGACGATGAGATCGTCGCGGTGGTCCTCCATTGCTTTCAGCAGCGTGTCGACCGCTTCATGACCGAAGTCATTGTCACCGCCGGTGGAAAGCGCATAGGCCTCATCGATGAAAAGAACGCCGCCCATGGCGGACTGGATGACCTCCTGTGTTTTCAGCGCCGTCTGCCCGACATATCCCGCAACAAGTCCGGACCGGTCTGTCTCCACCAGCTGTCCCTTGCTCAGCACGCCGATGGCAGCGTAAAGACCGGAGAGGATACGGGCGACCGTGGTTTTGCCGGTTCCGGGATTGCCGAGAAAGACCAGATGCAGCGAGAGCGGCGGACAGGGAAGTTCCGCCTCGGCGCGCAGCTTGCGGACCTTGATCAGGTTCATGAGACTCTTGACGTCCTTCTTGATGTCTTCCAGACCGACCAAGTCGTCCAGCTGCGCCATCAGCGTGTCGAAATCCGGCTTTTCCTGCTCGGTCTTTTCCGCGGCGGTGGTTTTCCCGGTCGCGTTTCCGGTGCGGACGGCAAGCGGGTTCTTGTCCGTGAAGCTCGGCTCGCTGCTGGTTACGTAATCCGAGGGATTCAGTGCGCCTTTGCTTTTCTTGACGCCGCTGCTGTCGCAGATGGCGGTGAGCTTTTCTCCGGCGTCGGTGATGTATTCGGCCTCAGCAAAACTGACGTCGTCGTCGACAGCGGCAAGCGTCAGCAGGATGTTCGTCAGCATTCGGACGAAGACGCGGGAACGATCCGTTCCCTTTTGCCTGTCCTGATCACAGAGCGTCCAGAAGAAAAGGGGAGGGAGAAAGTCCCCGCCTGCGCAGACCTTTTCGGTCAGCTCCCAAAGCAGCCACTTGGGCATGACGGCCCCTTTGGAGTAGAGCTGATTGATGGCGTCGGCGTGCTCCTGCGTGATGCTGCCGCAGCGGCTCCAGAGCTGCAGCGCACAGTCGCTGACGAAGCTGTCCAGTTCTCCGGACAGCTGTCGTCCGGCGACCTTATAGAATGCCTCGGTATTTGCAAGGTAAGTTTTATGCAGCTCCTCAGGGGAGCGCTTCCAGCTGCTGGGCATGATGTTGTCCTCCGTGCATTTTTTCTTTACGGCTGACATTATACACCGGCGTTCTGGAATAAACAATCATCATTATTGCTGCATCGAAAAGAAAAACGGCGCGGCGGCGGTTCAAATCTGACGATCCATCCCTTTTACAAAGCCGAGAAAGCCGTCCGCCAGTTCGGCTGACTTTGACGGATCGGCCGCACGCGCGATGATCTCAATCGCTTCGCTGTCCGCCGCCGGAGCGATCCGGACGTGTCCTGTGTCGTGATCCAGCGAAAGACCGTCGGTATAATCGGCCCCGGCCTCTATCAGAGACTGGCTCAGCGCGCGCATGAGCCGCGCCCTGCTGCGGCAACTGTAGGTCCGCCGCGCGCCGCCCTCCGGGCGGCGGACATAGCCCGGCTGTTCCACCGTGTTCCGCTCTACGCCGTCAAGGCGTACTTTTCCGTCCAGCGCGTCGAGACAGCACTGGAAATAGGACCTGGGAGTGCCGATGTCGCACCAGTATCCATCCATGCGAACGGCGCGGATCTCATAACCCCGCTCCAGCAAAAGGGGAAACAGATCCTTTGCAAAATCGAATTCATGTCCCTCCGGGACCAGCTGCATTGCCGCCGGACTGATCACATAGATGCCCGTGTTGACCAGATCGCTGACGACGCGCGACCAGTCCGGCTTTTCAACAAAACTGACGACACGGTCCTCCCGATCCGTCAGAACGATCCCGTACTGCAGCGGTTGTTTATGCGCGTAAAGTGCCATTGTAACGGCGCTCTGATGTCGATGATGTGCTTCCATGAGCGCTTTGAGGTCAAAATCACATATACAATCGCCCGCGATCACGAGAAAATCACGGTCGCCGCAGAACGCAGAACAGGCACGCACAGCGCCTGCCGTACCGAGCTGCATGCCCTCCTCATGGTAGCTCAGTTTCATCCCGAAACTACTTCCGTCACTGAAGTACGAACGAATCGTGTCCGGACGGTATCGAAGCGCCATGCATGCCTCACGGACGCCGCAGCGCTTCAACAGATCCAGAATGTGCTCCAAAACCGGCTTGCCGCACAGCCGCACCATCGGCTTCGGAAGGTCGCCGGTGACGGACCTGAGACGCGTTCCCTCGCCGCCGGCCAGAATGATCGCTTTCAAATTCACAGAACTCCTCTCCTGAGCTTGCTGCGCTTAGTATTTGTGATTCTCCGCGCAGCATGCGGATCCGGAGGATGAAAAAATATGAAATAATCTCTTTGCTTATTTGAGGAAGTGTGGTAAAATAATCAAATAAAATAGGCGTATTAGACGATAAATGGTGGTGATTCAGTGAACAAAAAGCTCCAAAAACTGATTGAGCCCGGAACCCGTTTGTTTATACTGATCATGGTAGCGTTTGCCGTGGCGACCTTCTTCTTCAACGAGACGCTGGCCGCTGTGGAGGCGATCGTCATAGCGCTGCTGGTGATCTATTACCTCCTTGCAGCGCGGCACCGCCGCAAGCAGCTGGTGGAGTATATCGAAAACGTCACCTATAACGCGGAGTCAGCAAAGAACAACACGCTGATGAACTTCCCGCTGCCCATTGTCGTTTTCAATATGTCAGACAACCAGATCATCTGGGGCAACCAGATCTTTTTCAGTCTCTTCGGAGACCGGCAGCCGAGCTTCGAGGCGGATCTGTCGGATATGGTGCCCGGCTTCAACAGCAAATGGCTGCTCGAAGGAAAAAAGCAATATCCCGGTCTGGTACAGGTAGGAGATCGAAAGTATCAGCTCCATGGAAATATCGTCCGCGCAAAGAATGAGGAGGTATCGGAGCGCGGCAAGGATTTCATGGGGATCACCTACTGGGTGGACGTGACGGAGTTCGACAACATCAAAATGGAGTATGAGAGCTCGCGGCCGGTCACGATGCTGTTTGTCATCGACAATTATGACGAGCTGATGAAAAACGTCTCCGACCGGGGCAAGGTGGAGCTGCGCGGCGCGGTCGACGATCTGCTGACGAAATGGTGCGAAGGGAAACGCGGCCTGATGCGCCGCTATGATCGCGATCGCTACATGTTTATTTTTGAAAACCGCTACCTGCGGGATATCACCGAGAAGAAGTTCGACATTCTGGAAAAAGTCCACTCGATCGTAAGCCCGGGCGGTGTACATGCGACGCTTTCCATCGGCGTCGGACAGGACGGCGACGGCTTTGAGGAGGATTTCTCCTTTGCGAATCTGGCGGTTGAAATGGCGCTGAGCCGCGGGGGCGATCAGGCCGTGATCAAAAACCGTTTCAACTTTGAATTCTTCGGCGGACGCAATACGGAGGTCGAAACGCGCAGCAAGGTGAAAAGCCGCGTCGCGGCCAACGCGCTGGCCGAGCTGATCCGCAGCTCCAGTCAGATATTTGTGATGGGCCACAAGCTCAGCGATCTGGACAGCATCGGCGGCGCTGCGGGCATGGTCTGCATTGCAAGAAAAATCGGCAGGAGCGCAAAAATCATCGTCGATCCCGTCCAGAACTCCGCCGGAAAGCTCATCGATGCGCTCCGCGCGCTGCCGGAGTACAAGGACGTGTTCCTTGATCCGGAGGACGCCATCGTCCGGGCGGACAGCCGGACGCTGCTGGTCGTGGTGGATACCAACCGACCGGAACAGGTTGAGAACAGCTCGCTTTTAGAGGCATGTACCCGCGTCGCGGTCATCGACCATCACCGGCGTGCCGCCAGTTATATCCAGAATGCGGCGCTGACCTTCCATGAACCTTACGCGTCGTCAGTCTGCGAGCTGGTCAGCGAACTCCTGCAGGAGCTGACCGATCCCGGCGATATCACGACGCTGGAGGCGGAGGCGGTCCTCTCCGGGATTGCGCTGGATACAAAGAACTTTACCATACGGACCGGAGAGAGGACCTTTGACGCGGCGGCGTTCCTGCGCCGGATCGGCGCGGATACGACGGAGGTCAAGAAATATATGCAGAGCGATATGCTCCATGCCGTCGAAAAGTATCGGGTATTGCAGGAAATGACAATGTACCGGGAGGGCATCGCCGTCGTCTCGTACGAGGATGAAATCGACCGCATCGTTGCTGCGCAGGCGGCGGACGAGATGCTCAACATCTCCGGCGTCCAGGCGTCGTTCGTCGCGTTTGCGACGCATACAGGCGGCGTTGTCATCAGCGCGCGCAGCATCGGAGAGGTCAATGTCCAGCTGATCCTGGAAAAAATCGGCGGCGGCGGCAACAAGTCCGCGGCCGGCGTACAAATCGAAAACGCAGATCTGGCGGAGACGATGAAAACGCTTTACAATTCCATTGATGAGTATTTGAACAGCTGAAAGGAGATCAGACCATGAAGGTGATTTTTAACGTAGATGTGAAGGGGCAGGGGAAGAAAGGCGAGATGAAAGAAGTCTCGGAAGGATACGCCCGCAATTACCTCCTGCCCAGAAAGCTGGCTATGGAAGCAACCAAGGACAACCTGAATACGCTTCGTCTGAAGGAAAAGGCAAAACAGGCCGCGATCGCCGCCGAGAAAGCGAAAGCGCTCGAGAATTCCAAGCAGCTGGAAAGCGTCGTGGTCAAGATCTCTGCCCGCGCCGGCTCCGCCGGAAAACTCTTCGGGGCGGTTACGAGCCAGGAGATCAGCGACGCGCTCAAGGAGCAGTTCGGTATCGAGATCGAGAAGCAGAAGATCGTCCAGACCGAGCCGATCAAGAGCTACGGCAGCTATGAGGTCAAATGCAAGTTCGGATATGAGATCAACGGCGTGATCCATCTCCTTGTTGTAGAAGAGAAATAAAACGGCGGAGGATATTCCAATGGAGGAGCTACTCGGCGTCCGCATACCGCAGAGCCAGCAGGCGGAGCAGGCGGTCATCGGCTCAATGCTGATCGATCCCGACTGCATTCCGGAGGTGCTGAAAGACGCAAGAGCAGAGCACTTTTACAATAAGACCAACCGTGATATTTTCGAGACCGTATTCTCCATGTTCAATTATGGGCGGACCATCGATCCCATAACGGTCATGGACGAGATGAAAGCGCGCGGCGTTTTTCAGGAAAACAGCACGGAACAATACCTGAAGGAACTGCTTGAAATGACGCCCACCGCGGCGAACGTCTCCCTTTATGTCGCCATTATCCGGGACAAAGCGCTCCTGCGGGATCTCGGGAAAGTTGCCGGCGACATCACGCAGATGGTGAACGAGGGGCTGGGCAGCGCAGACGATATGCTGGAGTCCGCCGAGCGGAATATCTACGCCCTCAGACGCGACCGTACCATCGGCGGGCTGAAACCGATCGCTGAGATCGTTCACAACGTATATGAAAACATCAATCTCATTGCGCAGCAGGGCGACTATCTTCCCGGGCTCCCGACAGGCCTGACAGATCTGGACAACCGGATCCTGGGACTGAATAAGGGAGAACTCGTGCTTATCGCATCCCGCCCGGGCATGGGGAAGACATCTATCGCAATGAATATCGTCATGAACGCGGCAAAAGCGGCGGGGAAGACCGTGGCCGTGTTTTCGCTCGAAATGAGCCGCGAGCAGCTTGTCACCCGACTCCTCTCGAGCGAGGCGAGGATCGACAACAAAAAGCTTCTGAAGGGAACGCTGAGCGGGCAGGAATGGAGCAGGATCGTCACGGCCGCATCGGCGCTCAGCGCGCTGAGCATTCTGATTGACGATAACCCGACGCTGTCTGTCGCGGATATGAACGCGCAATGCCGTCGCGTGAAGAATCTCGGCCTCGTAGTCGTGGACTATCTGCAGCTGATGCAGTCTGCCGGCGGCCGGCAGAACAGCTCGGATAACCGTCAGCAGATCGTTGCGGATATGTCGCGCATGCTGAAAATCATGGCAAAGGAGCTGGAGGTTCCGGTCCTCTGCCTCAGCCAGCTGAGCCGCGCCAACGAAGCGCGCTCCGACAAGCGTCCGATGCTCTCCGATCTGCGTGAATCCGGCGCCATCGAGCAGGACGCGGACGTCGTGATCGGTCTGTACCGCGAGGGATATTACAATAAGGAATGCGAGAACCCGAATGCTGCGGAGGCCATCGTCCTGAAAAACCGCAAGGGTGAGACGGGCATGGTGGAGCTCATGTTCCTTCCGGAGTATACGACGTATGTATCAGTTGACAGGAAACACGAATGATCCGAGAGAAATTTGACGCATACAGCGCGAAACATGCGATGCTCCCGCCGGGAAGTCGCGTGCTCTGCGCCTGCAGCGGCGGAGCAGACAGTACCGCGCTGCTGCATCTGCTCTGTACGACGCCGGGAATCACGGTCGGCTGCGCGCATTTCAACCACCGGCTGAGAGACGCGGAATCTGACCGCGACGCGGCCTTCGTGCGGGCGCTGTGCGAAAAGCTCGGCATCGTATGCTACAGCGGCGACGCCAACGTCGCCGCGTACGCAGCGGATCAGCATATCGGCGTCGAAGAAGCGGCGCGAGCGCTGCGCTATGAGTTCCTTGAGCATACCGCCGGGATCCACGGCTTTGACCGGATTGCGACGGCGCACCACGCGGAGGATAACGCGGAGACGATCCTTCTGAATCTGACGAGGGGCTGTGGCCTGCGCGGCTTGTGCGGTATCCCGCCGGTGCGCGGACACATCATCCGTCCGCTGCTGTCCGCAACGCGAGACGAGATCCTTCAATATCTCGAGGAGAACGACCTTCCCTTTGTGGAGGACACGACCAATGCGCAGGACGACTGCGCGAGGAACCGCATCCGGCACAGTGTCCTGCCGCTGCTGAAAGCGGAAAATCCTTCTGCCGCGGAGCATATCTGCGCGGCTGCGGAGCTCCTTCGACGGGACGAGGAATATTTGTCTTCCTGTGCGGAACATTTTATAGAAACGGAACGGATCAATGGCACGCTGCCGGTCGGGAGGTTTCTGGAATTGCCGGAACCCGTCGGTACCAGAGTGCTCCGCGGCGCGCTCGGTCAACTCACCAGTGCGCAGATCGCATCGATCTATGCCGTCTGCCGGGGCGGGAAACCGCACGCTTTTTTAGATCTTCCCGGCAGAAGAATCGAAAAAGACAGGGATCTTCTGAAACTGGACACGAAAATCATCGGACCGATCCCGCGACGAGAGATTCCCGAAGGGGAAACGCTCCTGCCGGGGCTCGGATTGCGGATCATCCGACGGAGTGTGGGACAGGACGAAGAAATTCACAATTCATTTAACACTTTCTTCTTTCAATATGATTTAATACGTGGTATGATATTCGTCGCTTCCCGGAATCCCGGCGACAAAATCAAGCTGATCGGCCGCGGATGTACCAAAACGCTTAAAAAGCTGTTTTCGGAAGCGAAGATCCCGGCGGCGGAGCGGGAAGGGATCCCGGTGCTGTATGATGCGGAAGGCATCATCGCGGTGTGCGGATTCGGAGCGGCAGAGCGCTGCGCAGCAAAAAACGCCCGGAATGCGATCTGCATAGAGATAAAACCGATCATGGAGGCGTAGATGCAGTTATGGCAGAGTCATTGAACGACGATATTCTCGAGGTGCTTCTCAGTGAAGAACAGATCAAGGAAAAAGTGGCTGAGCTGGGCGCGCAAATCACCCGGGACTATGCGGGGAAGACGCCGTTTTTCCTCGGAGTCCTGAAGGGCTGTTATGTTTTCATGGCAGACCTTGTCCGCAACGTTGACCTGCACTGCAGCATGGATTTCATGGCCGTATCATCCTACGGCGGCGGTACCAGCAGCACTGGCGCAGTTCGGATCACAAAGGACCTGAGCCGTGATATCGAAGAGAAAGACGTCATCATCGTGGAGGATATTCTGGACTCGGGCATCACGCTGTCCTATCTGACGAAGTATCTCCAAAACCGCAAGCCGGCGTCGATCCGCATCGTCACGCTCCTGGATAAACCCGCAAGACGCCGTGCGGATATACGGGCGGATTACTGCGGCTTTACTGTGCCGGACGAGTTCGTCGTCGGTTACGGCCTCGACTATGCGGAGGATTTCCGGAACCTGCCGTATATCGGCATCCTGAAGCCGGAAATCTATTCCAGATAACCCAACGCCCCCAAGTTAGGAAGTGAGCTTCATTTGAACAATAAACCCGGTAAAAACAAAGCCAGAGACATCGGCTTTTATGCACTGCTGATCGTGATCCTGCTCGCAACGATCTTTACATTGAACCTCGGCGGGAAAAAGAGCACGGATCTGCCGTATTCAGAGGTCCGCGATCTTTTCATTCAGCAGAAGGTAGCGTCTTTTGTCGCGGAAGGCAACAAACTGACGCTCGTGCTGAAGGACGAATCCGTCGTTACCTGTGAGCTGAGCTCGATCAGTATTTTCTATAATGACCTGAACGAAACGGTCCAGCAGCAGAAAGACGCCGGAATCCTCACAGAGTACGATTATCCGCCGCAGTGGCAGGCACCCTGGTGGGCTTCGTTCCTGCCGTATCTGATCGTCATGATCCTGTTTGTCGTTGTCTGGTCTGTGGCGATGAACCGGATGCAGGGCGGCGCCGGCGGCGTCGCGAGATTCAGCAAAGCGCGTACGCAGCTCGGCAGCGATGAAAAGAAAAAGACCACGTTTGACGACGTGGCCGGCTGTGACGAGGAAAAAGAGGAGCTCGCGGAGATCGTCCATTTCCTCAAGAACCCCAAGCAGTATACGGAGATGGGCGCGCGCATCCCCAAAGGCGTGTTGCTTGTCGGCCCTCCGGGCACCGGTAAAACCCTGCTTGCAAAAGCCGTGGCGGGCGAAGCGGGCGTTCAGTTCCTGTCCATCTCCGGTTCCGACTTTGTCGAGCTCTACGTCGGCGTCGGCGCCGGGCGTGTCCGCGATCTGTTTGAACAGGCAAAGAAGGTCGCTCCGGCCATCATCTTTATCGATGAGATCGACGCTGTCGGCCGGCAGAGAGGCAGCGGACTCGGCGGCGGGCACGACGAGCGCGAACAGACGCTGAATCAGCTCCTGGTCGAGATGGACGGCTTCGGCAACAACGACGGCGTCATCGTCATGGCGGCGACGAACCGTGCGGATATCCTGGATAACGCCCTGCTTCGTCCCGGCCGCTTCGACCGACAGGTCTATGTGGGCCTTCCCGACATCCGCGGTCGTGAAGCGATTTTGAAGATCCACTCCCGCGGAAAACCGCTCGGAGACGACGTAAACCTCAATTCCATCGCGAAGGGAACGCCGGGATTTGCAGGCGCCGATCTGGAGAACCTGATGAACGAAGCCGCACTGATGGCCGTCCGCCGCGGCAAGCGTTTCATCACGAACGATGAGATCGAAGAGGCGATCCTCAAGGTTTCCATGGGCCCGGAGAAAAAGAGCAAAAAAATGTCCGACAAGGCGAGAAGACTCACTGCTTACCATGAAGCCGGACACGCGATCGCCGGGAAGTATCTGGAGCACACCGACCCCGTGCACTATATCACGATCATCCCGCGCGGCGCGGCGGGCGGCTTTACGCTTTTCCGTCCGCAGGAGGATCTTGAGAACTACAAGAGCCGCAGTGAGATGTTCGAAGACATCGTCATGAGTCTCGGCGGTCGGATTTCGGAGAAACTGTTCCTTGACGACATCTCCACCGGCGCCAGCGGAGATATCCAGCATGCGACGCAACTGGCCCGCGCAATGGTGACACAGTACGGCATGAGCGAGAAGCTCGGCCCGATCAGCTATGACAGCTCCGGGCACAGCATCTTCATCGGACGTGACTTCGGACAGGTGAAGAGCTACAGCGAAGAGACGGCTGCACTGATCGACGAAGAAGTGAAGCGCATCTTTGACGAAGCAGCCGACGCATGCGTAAAACTCCTGGAGGAACACAGGGAAACGCTCGTGGCCGTTGCCGAATACCTGCTGGAGCATGAGACGATGGACGGCGAGGATTTCAACTACTTCTGCGACCACGGCGTACTGCCGCCGCCGAAGGAGCAGCCCGCTGCGAAAGACGATACCATCGAGCCGCCGGCAAAGAAGGTAACGATGTTCATCGACGACGATCCCTCGGCTCCGCCGACGCCGGAACAGCGCGGAGAGACGCTGGCGGAACCGGCTCCGGAAGACGCGAAAAGCGAGGACGAAAAGACAGAAGACCCGTAAGCCCTCTGAAACGAAAACAAAACAAACGGCGTCGGAGAAACTCATCCGGCGCCGTTTTCGTCCACATCATCAGAAAACAAAACAGTTGAGCGAAAGGAAAGAACGTGCTATAATGCCTCAGAAGAAATGCTGAGGGAAATCCCAAACGAAAGGAAATATAACTATGAAGCTGGGGATCGTCGGACTGCCCAATGTCGGCAAGACAACGCTGTTTAACGCGCTGACCGGCTCGCACGCCGAAACCGGCAGTTATTCAAACGCCGCGGTGAAGCCGAATATCGGACAGGCAAAGGTACCGGACGAACGACTGGACTGGCTCGCGGAATACTATCATCCGAAAAAGTACACCCCCGCGACGATCGAATTCGTCGATGTCGTCGGCATCAAAAAGGGCGGGGGCCGCGGCAACGCCTATTTGCAGACCATCCGCCAGGTGGACGCGCTGGTGCATGTGGTTCGCTGTTTTGAGAACGAAGAGATCTTTCTGGATGCGGCCGACGCCCGCCGCGACGCGGAGACCTTGAATCTGGAGCTGATTCTTGCGGACATTGAGCTGGTGGAGCGCCGGCTGGACAAGGCGAAAAAGAATTCAAAGGGCGGCGACAAAAAGTACAAGCGCGAAGCAGAGATGTGTGAAGCGCTGCTCGAGCACCTTTCCGACGGCAAACCGGCCTCCGCCTTCGAATTTACGGAGGAGGACAAGGACATTCTGCAGGACGGCGGGCTGTTGACGATCAAGCCGGTCATTTATGCGGCAAATCTGGATGAGAACGGTATGGCCGACTATGCGAACGATCCGAATTTCAATGCCTTGAAGACACTTGCGGAGGAACAGGGCGCAGCCGTGCTTCCCGTTGCGGCCAAGTTCGAGGAAGACATCGCGGATATGGACCCGGATGAGGCGAGCATGTTCATGGAGGAGCTCGGATTGACCGAACGGGGACTGGACCGGCTGATCCGCACATCGTATGATCTGCTCGGCTACATTTCCTTCCTGACTGCGGGGGAGGACGATGTCCATGCCTGGACCATCGTTCGCGGAACAAAGGCCCCGAAGGCGGCGGGGAAAGTCCATACCGACATCGAGCGCGGCTTTATCCGGGCGGAGATCGTTGCCTTTGAGGATCTGAAGGCCTGCGGAACGATGAACGCCGCAAAAGAAAAGGGCCTGGTCCGCAGCGAGGGCAAGGAATATGTCATGCAGGACGGCGACATCACGTATTTCAAATTCAATGTGTGATGACGCACGCTGCGGCTTTGCGACATTATAATAATGCGTAATCATTCTATTGGAAGCGCCCGCCTGTCGGCTTGCAGTTGCCGGCAGACGGGCGTTTGTGCTGGAAAGCGGATCGATCAGGACTCAGCCAAAGCCGAAGGCCGTCAGATAGCACATGATGCAGAAGCATACTATGCCGAACCAGACGGCGAAACAGATCGGCGGAACAAACAGAAGCTTCAGGATCGCGCCGATGATCTCCCGCGGCGACGCGTGCGCTCTTCTGTTTCGATAGCGATGTCTGCTCCCGTCTTCGCGGATGATGTAAATCCACGGATTCTGATACAGATCGATGACGCCGAACTTCAGAAGATAGATCGGAACGACGGGGACCATGATGCAAAACCATACGGCGGATCCTCCGAGGGTCAGACGGGTGAAGTCAAACCCATTGATGAACAATGCGACGATGACCGGCAGAAACAGCGCGAGGAGCGCGAGAAACGCCATCTTTATGCGCCGAAGCGGTGAAGAAAACACCAGCTTTACATGCTCCGGTTTCCCGTCGAGCTCTTCGATGAAGCTCGGAGCGACGACTTCCTTTTTGATTTCGGCGGTATCCCGGACCAATCGTCCGTTCATCCGCCGCAGCGGTCCTCCCGAGGAAGTGTAGATTTTGTGTTCCGTCTCGACTCTGAATTCGTTTTTTATCGTATCGCTGAAGGCGACCAGCGTAATAATTAATGTGACCAGAGCGAGCATCGCGGTAACGATCAGACTTTCCCGCAGCTCCATACCGAACAGCCAAAACGCTGCAAAGGCCGCGGCACTGATGAGCAACGTGGAAAGAATGGCTTTCAGCCACCAGGGGAGAAAGTAGTAATGAGACGGCTTCTCGGCGCGAACGCTGACCTTGCCGGTCTGGCCGTTGACAGCAGCGATGACTTTGTCCGAACGAATGTAGTAAATGGGAAGAAGCACCGGCAATCGGAGCACGTTTTCGGAATTCGTGTCAACTTCAACGGCTTTTGTTTCAAGCGTCTTCCGAACGACCGGCGCATAATCGGCCGAAACCTCGCTGCTGACACGACGGATCAGTTCCTTGGAATCGATGTCTCCGATCTTGATCCGCTGACCGGCGGCGTAGCGAAAATCCAGTTCCCTGAGGTCCTCCAGCTCAAAGGGTTCCACACCGTCCAACAGACGGTTGTCAAGCTGCTTCGAGCAATTGACAAAGACATTGTCCACATAGCCGTTGCAGTGATAGACACGCGCTGCGTCCATGCGGCTGACGCTGCAGGATACGGGGCCGCGAACGAGCTCATAAGGCAGGTAGAAACCCTCCAGACCATCTGTGTGATGCTTCAAATGCTTTGCCTCGACGGTATGTGCGTTTTTCCTGCACCAATCATCCAGGCAGGAAACGGCCTCTTCCCTGGAGATCCGAAAGGGGATGATCAGCTCTGGCAGCTCCTCAGAGGAGAGATAGTCCGTTCGAACCAGCGCCCGCCCGCAAAAAGCGCAGTTTGTCATGGCCTCGCTTTCTTCAAAGACAAGCTCCGCTCCGCACCCGGTGCATGCGGCATGCAGGAGCCGGCATTCCAGCGCGCTTCTTTTGATCCGCTCGCGCTGTATGCTGCGAAACCCCTGTTTCTGGGACAGTGCTTCGGCTATCCCGACCTGGCCGCCGCAGTAGGAACAGCAGTACTGCTGCTTCAGGATATCAAATCTGGCTGGCGCGCCGCAGCTTCTGCAGCGGACATCCGCAATGGTTCCGGTCATATCAGCGCTCCTTTCGTTGGAGGTAGGTGTCTGGACCCGGGGGCTGTGAAAGGTTCATCGGAGGAGAGAGCGGTCAATCCGAGCTTTTGCAGACGTCGACCCATGACGTGTATCCGGAACACGCCTCAAGTTCGGCAATCGAAAGGCGCACGGCGCTGTGGTCCGATCCCGCGGCAGGATAGACGACGTCGTGCTTTTTCAGACTCTCATCCAGATAAACGCGTACCCCGTCGTTGATCCCAAAGGGACAGACCCCGCCGACATCATGCCCGATCAGAGGTTCCACCTGGTCAGACGGGATCATCTTCGCCTTGCAGTCGAAGCATGCGCGGTATTTCTGATTGTCGATTCTGGAGCGCCCTTCCACAAGGATCAGTACGGGAGCGTTATTCTGAAGAAAGGAAAGGGTCTTGGCAATCATACCTGGCTGGCACCCCAGCGCTTCGGCGGCCTCCGCGACGGTCGCGCTGCTGTGTTCGGGGATGATGATCCGATCAGCGAATCCCTTGGCTTCCAGGCAGCTTTTTGCACGCTCGATCGACATCTCACGCCCTCCTTCATCGTTTTGTTTCCTTATATATGTTAACATGCCGAACCGGCCGTTTCAAGAAAAAAGCGCATTCAGCATGTTCGCACGGGAAATGGAGGATGGAATTCGATTGCAATCAGACAGGCAAGATGCTAGTATGCAATGGAAGGCAAATGAAAGGGGGGTGCCCGGATGAAACGTCGATATGAATGGCTGGATCTGTGGCGTTCCCTTGCTGTGATGATCATGGTCGTGTTTCATGCCTTGTGGGACATGGAATGGTTCGGCATCCTGCCGGAGGGAACAATGGCGACGCCGGCCGCAGACATTGCGCGCTATATCGGCGGCGGGAGCTTCATCCTGATTTCCGGCATGCTGGCGCTCCGATCGGAGCGAAGTCTGCGCCGCGGGTTTTTTCTGCTTTGCCTTGGCCTGGCCGTCGAGGCGGCGACGTCGATTGCGGGCATGCCGGTTCGGTTCGGCATTTTGCAGCTGCTCGGGATCTGTATGATCATTTGCGGAGCGCTGCGAAACCGCCTCCTCTCGCTGAGCGGCAGAGGGTTCACCGCGATCTGCATGCTCCTGTTTTTTGGAACGTGGGTTCTGACCGCGCACAGTCGCGTCTCGTGGCGCTTTCTGTATCCGCTGGGACTGCGAAGCGAGGACTTTTATTCCGCGGATTACTGGCCGCTGCTGCCGTGGGCATTCCTCTATCTGCTCGGGACGCAATTCGGCAATTCTCTGCTGCGCAATCGTGAAGAGAATCGAGAGAGGAAGATTCCTGCGGCGCTGACTTTTCCCGGACGGCATTCTCTCGTGATCTATCTCCTTCACCAACCCCTTTTGTTTGGGCTGTGCTATCTGTTTATATCAGGCAAAAACTGAGATTGACATTCGCGGACGGTTGTGCTACGATATCGACGTTAAATCGCTGAGATGGAGAAAAAATCGTGTTTCAGGCCCGCAGAGAGAGACGCAGTCGGTGCAAGCGTCTTGCTTCGGACACGATGGGAACCACTCCGGAGCGGCCCGGGACTTCAACCGGGACGGGCGCGCCCGTTACAGCGCATATGAGTGAAATATCCAGGGTGGAACCGTGTTTTACGCACCCCTGACAGAAGTGTCGGGGGTGCTTTATTCGTTATTGGAGGAGACAACAATGGAAGAGAACAAATTCAGCTTTGAAAACCCGGAATATCGCCAGACGTACTGGCACAGCTGCAGCCATATCATGGCGCAGGCGATCAAGCGCCTTTGGCCGGAGGTACAGCTTACCATCGGTCCCTCGATTGCCGAGGGCTGGTACTATGATGTTTTCGCTCCCTTTGCTTTTACGCCGGAGCATCTGGAACAGATCGAGGCAGAAATGCGCAAGATCTGCAAGGAAAAGCTGAAGATCGAGCGCTTTGAGCTGCCGCGCGCCGAAGCGCTGGAGCTGATGAAGGACAATCCCTTCAAGATCGAGCTCATCAACGATCTGCCGGAGGATGCGGCGATCAGCTTCTATAAGCAGGGCGAATTCACCGATCTCTGCGCCGGACCG